>ERZ827088.647-NODE-647-length-49613-cov-4.181848_pt1 | contig 49613 bp, 47 predicted proteins | sample MGYA00519922_ERZ827088 | MGnify/ENA primary metagenome ERZ827088 (study PRJEB31778, sample SAMEA3449254) | human gut metagenome | biome: human gut; feature: human-associated habitat; material: faeces | place: United Kingdom | collected 2010/2012 ...
GCTTTTTGAACCATTTTGATATAGTCTGAGCAGTCGATTATCGCTTGCTGAACTGCGGAGCGCGACGAGCTGCTTTGAGACCGTATTTCTTTCTCTCCTTCATTCTGGGGTCACGGGTCAGGAAGCCGGCCTTCTTCAGTGCAGGACGCAGGCTCTCGTCATACTGCAGCAGGGCACGGGACAGACCGTGACGGATGGCACCGGCCTGGCCGGTTACGCCGCCGCCGCTTACACGGCAAACGATGTCAAACTTCTCGGTGGTGTCGGTGATGGCCAGAGGCTGACGCACGATCAGCTTCAAGGTCTCCAGACCAAAGTAATCATCAATATCTCTGTCGTTGATGGTGATCTTGCCGGTACCTGCATAAACGCGTACACGAGCAACAGATTCTTTTCTGCGGCCGGTGCCGTAGAAATACGGATTCGTTTCGTACATAATTCAGATACCTCCCTTACTTATTCCAAGCTTCCGGCTTCTGGGCCTCGTGCTTGTGGTCTGCGCCTTTGAAAATGCGGCATCTGGTCAGCTGCTTGCGACCCAGAGTGCTGTCCGGCAGCATACCCTTAATAGCCAGTTCCATGGCAAAGTCGCTCTTCTCGGCCATCAGGGTGCCATACTTGACTTCCTTCAGGTTGCCGATGTAGCCGGTGTGGTGCTGATACAGCTTCTTGTTCAGCTTGTCGCCGGTGAGAACGGCCTTATCGGTGTTGATGATGATGACAAAATCGCCGCAATCCACATGGGGGGCGAAGATCGGCTTATGCTTGCCTCTCAGCAGGGTGGCAGCCTCAGCGGCTACGCGGCCCAGGGGCTTGTCAGCAGCGTCGATCACATACCATTTGCGTTCGATCTCGTCCGCTTTAGGCATAAATGTTGACATAATCGCTAGTCCTCCGTTGTTCAAATTCTCCGCAGAGCGCTTGGCTCTTTCTGCGTGCCGAAATATAATAGCACAGGCGAGGGGCAAAGTCAACATTTTTGGCAAACAAATTTAATATATCCTGTCGTTGCTCGCTTATTCTCTCGTTATCTCGATTATTCTTGTCAAATGCTCATTTTTAATTTATGGAAAAAAGGAGCGAAATGGATTCTTGCGCGATGCATTTGGCGGTGGGCGCTTTGGCACAGTGCGCCACCGGCGCCAGTGACCCAGCCTATGGTGCTTATACCGATTATATATAGGAAAAACCGCCCGGCGCAGTTGAATTCCTACCTTTTTTGTGGTATTATTGCTGCGGTGATGTGAAATGATGATTTCAACAAAGGGTCGCTACGCCCTGCAAGTGATGCTGGATTTGGCCCAGCAATGTCCGGACGCTTATATTTCGCTGCACGATATTAGCCAGCGGCAGGCAGTGAGTATGAAATATTTAGAGGCCATTGTGGCTATGCTAAATAAAGCCGGTATGGTAGAGAGCCGCCGGGGCAAAAGCGGCGGTTACCGCCTGACCCGGGCGCCGGAGGACTATACTGTGGGCGCCATCTTAAAGCTGACGGAGGGCACGCTGGCGCCGGTGGCCTGTATGGACTGTGACAGCGGCTGCACCCGGGTGCACGCCTGTATGACCCGCCCCATGTGGCAGGAGCTGGACCGGTTGATCGACGATTTTTTAGAGAGCAGGACCCTTGCCGACCTGCTGACGGAGGATAAAAAGCATGAAGATTAAAGCGATTTTAGAGCAAAAGCCCACCGTATCCTTTGAGGTGTTCCCTCCCAAGCAGTGGGACAAGATTGAGGGCACCAAGGCAGTGGTCAAGGAGATGGTAAAGAGCCACCCGGCCTTTATGAGCGTTACTTACGGTGCTGCGGGTACCACCAGCGGCTTTACAACGGAGATTGCAAGAGAGATCCTGGACGACGGTGTGACCCCACTGGCCCATCTGACCTGCCTGACCTCTACCCGGGATAAAATTCATCAGGTGGTAGCGGAGCTGCAAGAGAACGGCATTGAGAATATTTTGGCCCTGCGGGGGGATATTCCCCGGGACTTTCAGTTCCCGGCAGAGCAGTATTTTGAGCACGCTTACCAATTGGTAAACGAAATTCGCACGCTGGGCAATTTTTGCATAGGCGGCGCCTGCTATCCGGAGGTGCATCCGGAGAGCAAAAACCGGGTGGAAGATCTGGAGCACTTAAAGCAAAAGGTGGACTGCGGCGTGGACTTTCTGACCACCCAAATGTTTTTTGACAATACGGTGTTTTACAATTTTCGGGAGATGTGTGCCATTAAAGGCATTGATGTGCCGCTGATCGCCGGGATTATGCCCATTACCAAGGCCAGCCAGTTGGAGCGGACGGTGAAGCTGTCCGGCTGCTCTCTGCCCACCAAGTTTGTAAAGATCGTGGAGCGCTTCGGCGATCGGGACGACGCCATGCAGCAGGCGGGCATTGTGTACGCTGCCGAGCAGATCATCGACCTGATGGCCAACGGCGTGGATCATATTCATATTTACACCATGAACAAGCCGGATGTGGCCGGTGCCATTGTGCGAGAGTTGGGCAGCATTATTCATGAATAAGACAGAGATTTTACACTATCTGCGTACCGCCTCACGGGTGGATGATCCCCGGTTGCTGGCGCTGATCGACGACTGTATGGCGGAAGTGGACGCTACGGTGCAGCCCCGCACCCTGGAGCGGATCTTTCCCTGCCGGGTGACGGAGGACGCGCTGGAGGTGGAGGGCTTTACTCTCAAGAGCCGCCGCCTGGCGCAAACCATTGCCGGGTGCGATCGGGTGTGCATTTTCGGTGCCACTTTGGGCTTTGAGTGCGATCGGCTGCTGCGCACCTACTCGGTGGACGGTATTGCCCGAGGCGCGGTGATGCAGGCGGTGCTGGCCTCTAAGATCGAGGAGGTCTGCGACGGTATAGAGAACCGGCTGCGTGCCCAGGGGCTGACCCTGCGGCAGCGATATTCGCCGGGCTATTTTGATTTGGATATTACCGAGCAACGCAAGATTTTTGCTCTGTTGGATCTGACCAAGCGCATTGGGCTGACCCTTAGCGACACCTGCCAAATGATCCCCACCAAGAGCGTAACGGCCATTATCGGTATTGAACCCCAGGACGGAGGACAAGCGCATGAATAAGATTCGCTTTTTTGACGGCGGCATGGGCACCATGCTCCAGGCAGCCGGTTTGCTTGGCCCCGGTGAACTGCCGGAGCCGCTGAACCTGACCCACCCGGAGGAGATCGCCGCCATTCATCAGGCGTATGCGGACGCCGGAGCAGAGTTTATCAGCACCAATACCTTTGGCGCCAACGGCCTGAAGTTTGACAATGTAGAGGAACTGGTGCAGGCAGCCACCGCGCTGGTGCGCCGCACCGGAAAGAAAGTTGTGCTGGACATTGGCCCTTTGGGCAAGCTGCTTCAGCCCATGGGCGAGTTGGCGTTTGACGACGCCTACGACCTGTTTGCCCGCACCATTCGTGCCGGTGCCCCCGGTGCGGACTTGGTGCTTATTGAGACCATGAGCGACACGCTGGAGTTGAAGGCGGCGGTACTGGCGGCCAAGGAAAATTGTGACCTGCCGGTATTTACCACCATGATCATGGACGAAAAAGGGCGGCTGCTTACCGGCGCGGATATTGAAACGGCAGTGACCATGCTGGAGGGACTGGGGGTAAACGCCCTGGGCTTTAACTGCTCCATGGGACCGGACCAAATGCTGCCTCTGGTGGCGCAGCTGCGGGAGCTGACTTGCCTGCCCATCATCGTGAACCCCAACGCCGGGCTGCCGGAGTCTGTCAACGGCGAGACGGTGTATAATGTGAACCCGGAGGCCTTTGCGGAGAAGATGGAGGCCATTGCCAAGCTGGGGGTCAGCTATTTGGGCGGCTGCTGCGGCACCACTCCGGCGCATATTGCAAAGATGATCCAGCGGGTCAAGGACATTCCTGCGGTGGTGCATACCCCGGCGCCCCGCACGCTGGTGAGCAGCTATTCCCAAACGGTGGAGCTGGGCAAAAAGCCGGTCATTGTAGGCGAGCGGATCAACCCCACCGGCAAAAAGTTGATGAAAGCCGCCCTGCGGGAAAAGGATATTAACTATCTTATCAAAGAGGGTATTGCCCAAAAAGATAAGGGCGCCCATATTTTGGATGTGAATGTAGGCTTGCCGGAGATTGACGAGCCGGCTATGATGCAGCAGGCGCTGTTTGCCCTGCAAGGGGTGCTGGATCTGCCGCTGCAAATCGACACCTCCGATGTGGAGGCTATGGAAGTGGGCCTGCGGCATTATAACGGCAAGGCGATGCTCAATTCTGTGAACGGCAAGCAGGAGAGTATGCACGCCGTCTTTCCGTTGGTGAAGAAGTACGGTGCGGTTGTGGTGTGCTTGTGCCTGGACGAGAGCGGTATTCCCCCTACGGCAGAAGGGCGCATTGCCATTGCCAAGAAGATCATTGCCACCGCTGCGGAATACGGTATCCCTAAGCACCAGCTGGTGTTTGACGCGCTGGTGATGACCGTCAGCACGGACAAACGCAACGCCATTGAGACGCTGAAGGCGGTGCGGATACTGCGCCACGAGCTGGGCGTTGCCACCACCCTGGGCGTCAGCAATATTTCCTTTGGTCTGCCCAAGCGGGAGATGATCAATACCGCGTTCTTTACCCTGGCGCTGGAGGCGGGGCTGTCCGCCGGGATTATGAACCCCCTCAGCGACGCCATGATGAACGCCTATTATAGCTACAACGCTCTGGCGGGGTTGGACGACAACTGCCAGGACTATATCGCCTCGGTGACGGAGACGGCGGCAGCTACGCCCGCAGGCACCACGGTGGATCTGAAAACCGCCATTATCAAAGGTATGCGCAAGGAGGCGGGCCAGTGCGCTGCCGGGCTGCTGGAAGAGCAGGACAGCTTGCAAATCATCAACGAGCAGATTATCCCGGCACTGGATGTGGTGGGCGACGGATTTGAGAAGAACAAAGTATTTCTGCCCCAGCTGCTGATGAGCGCAGACGCGGCCAAATCTGCTTTTGATGTGATCAAGGAAAAGCTGCGCACCAACGGCCAGCAAAAGAAAAGCCCCCACAAAATTGTGCTTGCCACCGTGCACGGCGATATTCACGATATTGGCAAAAATATTGTGAAGGTGCTGCTGGAGAACTACGGTTTTGATGTGCTGGACCTGGGCAAGGATGTGCCGGAGGAAACGGTGCTCCAGGCGGTGCAGGACAACAACGCCACGCTGGTGGGACTGTCTGCGCTGATGACCACCACCGTACCGGCCATGGAGCGTACCATTGAGCTGGTGCACAAGAACACCAATGCCAAGGTGATCGTTGGTGGTGCGGTGCTTACCCGCTCTTATGCGGAGATGATCCACGCGGATCATTACGCCAAGGACGCGATGGAGACCGTGCGCTTGGCAAAGGCGCATTTTGGGATTGAATAAAAGGTAAATCCCTCCGTCGGGCAGGGATTGGGGCACCTCCGGTGCAATCCCCCCTGCGGCTGCGCCGCTTCGCCTAACGGGCGCCCGTCCCCTCTGTCGCTGCGCGACATCTCCCCGCACTGCGGGGAGTCACCCTTTGCAAGGGGGGCAAACCGATCAGGCTCCCTTGTAAAGGGAGCTGTCAGCGTAGCTGACTGAGGGATTATTCTTTTATAACTCTCCCCTCAACAAAAAAGACCGATACCGTAAGTGGTATCGGTCTTTTGTTATGCGATTTTACGCCTTATCTGCGGGGACGGCGGTCGCGGCGGTCACGATCATGACCGCGGTGGTCGTCTCTGCGGGGGTGGCGGGGGGTATCGTCGATCTCGTTCTCCGGGGTCATACCCTCCAGCTCAATGAGTGCATCCCGACGGGACAGGTTAATGCGACCCTGATCGTCAATCTCAATGCACTTAACCACAACGGAGTCGCCAACATTAACGACATCCTCTACACGCTCGGTGCGTTTTACATCCAGGCGGCTGATGTGAACCAGACCCTCTTTGCCCGGTGCAATCTCTACGAATGCGCCGAAGCTCATCAGGCGGGTTACTACACCGTTGTAGAAGGCGCCCACTTCCGGGTCGGTGGCGATCAGCTTCACCACTTCCACAGCGCCGTTGCACTTGTCCATATCTATACCGCTGATGAACACGCGGCCGTCTTCTTCAATGTTGATCTTCACATCGTAGGTGTTCTGGATCTCCTGGATCACCTTGCCGCCCTTGCCGATTACATCGCCGATCTTGTCCGGGTCGATCTGCAGGGTGAGCATCTTGGGTGCGTAGGGAGACAGCTGCTTGCGGGGCTCGCTGATCACCGGCAGCATGATCTCGTCCAGAATATAGTTGCGGGCCTTATGGGTCTTGGCAAAGGCCTCTTTGATGATCTCCGGGGTCAGGCCGTGCACCTTCAGGTCCATCTGAATGGCGGTGATGCCCTTCTTTGTACCGGCAACCTTAAAGTCCATGTCGCCGTAGAAATCTTCCAGACCCTGAATGTCGATCATGGTCATAAAGTCGCCGTACACGCCGTCGTCACCGGTGATCAAGCCGCAGCTGATACCGGCAACCGGTGCCTTAATGGGCACGCCGGCAGCCATCAGAGACAGGGTGGAGCCGCAGATGGAGCCCTGAGAGGTGGAGCCGTTGGAGCTGAGCACCTCAGACACTACGCGGATGGCGTAGGGGAATTCGTCCACAGAGGGCAGAACCGGCAGCAGTGCCTTCTCTGCCAGTGCGCCGTGGCCGATCTCGCGGCGGCCCGGGCCTCTGGAGGGCTTGGTTTCACCCACAGAGTAGCTGGGGAAGTTGTAGTGGTGCATATAGCGCTTTTCGGTCTGCTCGTCCAGACCGTCCAGCTGCTGGGCGTCGTTCATGGGGCCAAGGGTGGTCACAGACAGCACCTGGGTTTGGCCTCTGGTGAACATACCGGAGCCGTGGGCTCTGGCCAGCAGGTCGATCTCTGCGTTCAGGGGACGAATCTCGTCAATGCCGCGGCCGTCCACACGCTTGTGCTCGTCTTTCAGCCAAGCACGCACCACATGCTTCTGTACCAGGTACAGGATCTCCTCGATCTTGCCCTCTTCGCCCTCAAAGCGATCATCGAACTTCTCGTGTACTGCGTCATAGATGGGACGCAGGCGCTCGTCGCGCACATTTTTGTCGTCGGTATCCAGAGCCTTCTTCACATCTTCAATGCAGAAGTCCTCGATCTCTTGCAGGATCGCCGGATCCGGGTCGGAGGACTGGAAGCTCTTCTTGGGCTTGCCCACTTCCTCAACAATGCCGTTGATGAAGGCAACGATCTTCTTATTCTCCTCATGACCGGCCATAATGGCGTTGAACATGGTGTCGTCGTCGATCTCGTTACCGCCGGCCTCGATCATAGCCACCAGGTCGCCGGTGGAAGCCACGGTCAGGTTCAGATCGTTATGGGCGCGCTGCTCCAGAGTGGGGTTGATGACGATCTGGCCGTCTACCAGACCCACATTCACACCGCTGATGGGGCCGTCCCACGGAATGTCGGAGATGGCGATGGCAGCGGACACGCCGATCATGGCGGTGATCTCCGGAGAGCAGTCCGGATCCACGCTCATTACAGTAGCCACAACGCTTACATCGTTGCGCATATCCTTGGGGAACAGGGGACGAATGGGGCGGTCAATGCAGCGGGAGGTGAGGATGGCCTTCTCGGAAGGACGAGCCTCACGGCGCTGGAAAGAACCGGGGATCCGACCCACGGAATACATCTTCTCTTCATAATCCACGCTCAGGGGGAAGAAATCCACGCCCTCGCGGGGTTTGGCGCTCATGGTCACGTTACACAGCACATTGGTGTCGCCGTAGCGGGCCATAATGGACGCACCGGCCAGACCGCACATTTTGCCGGTCTCCAGGGTCAGCTTTCTGCCGGCCAGTTCCGTTTCCCAAACTTTGTAGTTCTTGAAAAACATTTGGTTACCTCTTTCATAAATAATATTTATCATCAAGGAGGCACAATAGTAATAAATTCAAGCCGCCGCACCCGGTGACCTCAATTTACTACTATTAGTAGAACCTCCTTGGAAGATACGATTTTGCCTTGGACAAAAAAGGCAGACGACAGAAGTGCTCCGTCGTCTGCTTGCGCGTTCTTACTTGTCGATGGTATCGCGGATACCCAGCTTCTTCACCAGGCTACGGTATCTCTCTACATCCTTGTTGTAAAGATAAACCAGCAGGTTGCGTCTGTGACCAACCATTTTCAGCAGACCGCGGCGGGAGTGATGATCCTTCTTATGGGTCTTCAGGTGCTCGGTCAGCTCGTTAATACGAGTGGTCAGCACAGCTACCTGTACCTCGGGAGAACCGGTGTCGCCCTCGTGGGTTGCGTAAGCCTTGATGATTTCTTGCTTCTCAGCTTGTGTCATAATCTTTCACCTCATTACAATATTTGCCGATTGGCGGAGGACACAGTTACGGGATCGGTGACTCTCCGTAGGAGCTTGCACCCGATACCGTGTGATCCGTACACAGCGAGCCAATTATAGCACAAACCCCCGCCGTTGTAAAGAGATTTTGCAAAATAGTGGGTGCTTGCCAGGGGCATACAAGATATGGTATAAAAGAAACGGAGCAAAGCCGGAACTTATCTCCCGCAGGGGGAAAGGTGACAAAATTGTCACCAAAACTGTCACCGAGCTGACACTTTGGCCGGGTATAATGAGGGCAACAAAGCGAAAAGGAGAGCCATTATGGACATTTTGAGAATTGAGCACTTATCTAAAATTTACGGTAAGGGCGATACGGAGGTACGGGCGCTGGACGATGTGTCCTTTACCGTGCCGAAAGGACAGTTTGTGGCCATCATCGGGCCGTCCGGCTCCGGCAAAAGCACCCTGCTGCATATTCTGGGCGGTGTGGATACGCCTACGGACGGGCATGTGTATGTGGACGGAACGGATATTACCACCTTGGACGAGACGGCGCTGGCGATCTTTCGCCGCCGCCAAATCGGTCTGATTTATCAGTTTTACAATTTGATTCCTATTTTGACCGTAGAGGAAAATATGACGTTGCCCTTGCTGCTGGATGACAAAAAGGTGGACCGGGCGCACTTTGATTCCTTGGTGCAGGTGCTGGGCTTGCAGCACAGACTGGGGCACCTGCCCTCAGAGCTTTCCGGCGGGCAGCAGCAGCGGGTGTCTATCGGCCGTGCGCTGATGAACAATCCTGCCATTTTGCTGGCGGATGAGCCTACCGGTAATCTGGACAGCAAAAACTCAAAAGAAATTGTGGAGCTGCTGCGTCAGTTCAACAAGGCACTGAACCAAACGGTTATTATTATTACCCATGACGAGCGCATTGCGCTGGACGCAGACCGGGTGATTGCCGTTGAGGACGGCAAAATTGTGAAGGATGAGGTGATCCGCCAGTGAAGATCATCAATAAGTTAACTTGGCGCCATTTATGGGCGAACAAAAAGCGCACCGTCATCACCCTGTTTGGCATTATCATCAGTGTGGCGATGGTGACGGCGGTGTTTACCAGCGTGGAGTCACTGATGAACACCATGGGTGAGATCACCGCCTCTTATGACGGCGCCTGGCATGCCAAGTATAACGAGCTGAAAAGCAAGGATGTGCAGACCCTGGCAAAGCAAAAGAATGTAAAGGCCATCGGTTTGTCTATGGATCTGGGCGAGATCAGCAGTAAGGCAGATTCGGACAGCAGCAAAAGCCGCACCGATGTGCTGGCTTGCAACCAAAATCTTTTTACGATATACAGTATGAAGCCCGCCACCGGCCGCCTGCCGGTAACCGCCCGGGAGCTGCTGGTGACCAAGAGCTTTATCACCCGCAATGACTTAAAGTGGAAAGTGGGCGACACGGTCACTTTGCCCTTTACCACCTATTCCGCCGATCCGCAGGTTGAGCCGGAGACGGCACAGCGCACCTATACCATCTGCGGGATTTTGGAGAATGACAACCAGCTCACCGGCTTTTACAGCGCCTTTTGCGGGCTGGATGATACGGTAACGGACGCCATGGGCACTTACATTGCCCATGTGCAGTTTACCCCTTTGGGCAGCAACACGCCAACGGACATAAAGGCTGCCGCTAAGGCCGTATACGGCAAGGCAGTAAACAATGATGGGTCCGACCTCTATACGATTCATACGGACTATCTGATGTACAACGGCGTGCAAATGAGCGACGGGATCACGCGGGCGTTGTACGGCTTTGTAGCCATTATTCTTTTGATTATCATTTTGGCCTCCGTGTTTATGATCTATGACAGCTTTGCGGTGTCTTATCAGCAGCGGGCACGGTACTTGGGTATGCTGGCCAGCGTAGGCGCTACCCGGGTGCAAAAGCGGGGCAGCGTGTATTTTGAGGGCTTTATTTTAGGCTGTATCGGTATTCCCATCGGTATTCTTTGCGGTATCGGCGGCATTGCCGTTACCCTGCGTGCCCTTAGCGACAGCTTTATGAAAACCGCTATGGTGGCCACCGGCGACAGTGTGCGGCTGCACGCCATTGTGAACTGGAAGATTTTAGTTGGCAGCGTGCTCATCAGCGCCCTAACCATCTTTATCTCCGCCTGGATCCCGGCGCACCGGGCGTCTAAGATAACGCCCATTGAGGCGCTGCGCCAAACCAACACCGTTAAGGTGAAAAAGGCAAAGAAGCTGAAAACCTCTCGCCTGCGCCAAAAGCTCTTTGGCTTTGAGGATGTGCTGGCGGTAAAGAACTACAAGCGCAACGCCAAGCGCTCCCGCACGGTGGTGTTTGCCCTGGCAGTCAGCGTCATTCTGTTTCTCAGCACCGCCAACTTTACCAGTATGCTCACCAACGCCCTTGACAATGAGTACGACGGTATGGGCTTTGATGTGTACGAGAGCATTTTTAATACCGACGGGCCGTTGACCGTCTCTCAGGTGGAGCAAGTTAATCGGAAGGTCAGCGATGTGCCCGGAATTGAGGGCATTCGTATTTGTGCCGATAATCAGATGATGGTGGACGGCTTGGATAAGCAACTGACGGCGGAGGCAAAGAAAGCCAATATGGACCGCTCCGTGAATGTGCTGGGTGTGGACAACGACACCTTTGCCGCCTTGGCAAAGGAGGCAGGCATAGACCCGTCTGCTTGTCAGGATGACAAAATCCCCACGGGTATTTTAATCAACCGGGTGCAAGTGGCAACGGAGAAGAAGCAAAGACTGGTGTTAAACCCCTTGCAAGGCAGCTTGGTAGGTCAAACCTTTACCGGCTCTATGGAGGGCTATGACAGTGAGGGCAACGAGTTGTATGCCAAGTACACGGCAAAGGTGGCTGCCCAGATGAACAAGGAAGCAAGCAATCTTTTAGGCAGCTTTATGCGCCCCACTTTGGTGGTGCCCATGCACAGCTATCTGGTGCATTTTCCGTCTGTTTTGGCAAAGGGCAACGCTGTCGGCTATGCCAGGTACTATATCACTGCCCAGGACCATGACGATGTGTATAACCGGGTGTCCGATGTGCTGGATGAGGTACAAAACGGCATCAGCCATACCGGCTATGACGCGGCGGCACAGGCGCAGACCATGCAGGCGCTGAATGTGGTGGTGATGACCTTTGGCTATGGGTTTATTACCCTGATTACCCTGATTTCCGTTATGAACATTATCAATACCATTTCTTCCGGTATGGAGGAGCGGCGTCGAGAGTTCGCTATGATTAAGAGCGTGGGTATGACGCCCCGTTCCTTTAAGAAGTCCATTTATTTGGAGAATATTCGCTATGGCGTTATGGCGCTGGTATGGGGCTTGCCGGTTAGCTTGGGGCTGGATTTCCTGATGTACAAGATATTGGGCAGCTCCTTTGACTATGGCTATACCTTCCGCTGGTATTATTATCTGGCGGCGGCGCTGGCGGTGTTTGCCGTGATCGGTGTGGCCCTGCTGTACGCGCTGGACAAAATCAAAAAGGACAATATTATTGAAACCCTGAAGCGGGACGATATTTAAGCAGGCGGTCGTCGAATGGCGGCGCACCCATTTCTCCCCTTTTGGCAGGCGCCCGGTTTTGCCGGGCGCTTTTTCTGCTCTGCGCTTTGCAGCGGGCATATTGGGGTTTTCCACACAGCAGCCGGCTTTATTTGGGGAAAACGCGGTGGAAAATGTGTAAAATTACAGGCGGCACAACACAATAGGTATAAAGGCGTTTGGTTGTGCAAAAAAAGGAAAGCAGGCGGACAGCGTGCTTTCCTTTTTGCTTTTTTTATGATTTCGGTTTTTGCTTGCGTTCGTTTTTTCGGCAATGGGCGCAGCGGTTACAGCTTTCGCAGCCGGTACAGCCGCAGTTTTTGCGCCGAATTAAGGCGCGGACAGCAAAGAACAGCGCCGTTCCAATGGCTGCCAGCAGCAGAATGTCCCAAATATTCACAGCAGCGCTCCGATCCCGTGGATCACAAAGGCAACCACCCACGCAATCAAACACTGCCACAGCGCCAGTCCGGCAGCCCACTTGCCGCCCAGTTCCCGCCGCACGGAGGCCACCGCCGCCACGCAGGGGGTGTACAGCAGGCTGAATACCAGCAGCGACCCGGCGGACAGCGGCGACAAAATGCTGCCGATGGTGCCGCCGAACAGGACCTCCAGGGTGGAGACCACGCTTTCCTTGGCCATAAAGCCGCTGATCAGGGCGGTGCAAATGCGCCAGTCGCCCAGACCCAGGGGCGCAAACAGCGGAACCAGAATGCCGGATATCCGGGCCAAAATGCTGTCGGCTGAGTCGGATACCATATTGAGCTGCAGGTCAAAGCTTTGTAGGAACCAAACCACCACCGTGGCAATGAGAATGACGGAGAATGCCCGCTGCAAAAAATCCTTGGCCTTTTCCCACAGCAGTTGACCCACATTTTTTACACTGGGCAGACGGTAGTTGGGCAGCTCCATGACAAAGGGGATGGGCTCGCCGCGAAACAGGGTGTCTTTATAGAGAAAGGCGGCCCCAATGCCTACCAGGATCCCCAGCAGGTACAGCCCGGACATGATCAGCCCGCCCTTGCCCGGGAAAAAGACGCTGACGAAGAAGGAGTAGATGGGCAGTTTGGCGGTGCAGCTCATAAAAGGCGTGAGCAGAATGGTCATCTTTCGATCCCGCTCGCTGGTTAAGGTACGGGTGGCCATGACCGCCGGCACGGTGCAGCCAAAGCCGATGAGCATGGGCACGATGCTCTTGCCGGACAGGCCGATCCTGCGCAGCAGCTTGTCCATTACAAAGGCCACGCGGGCAATATAGCCGCTGTCTTCCATTAAAGACAGGAAGAAAAACAGGGTGACGATGATGGGCAGAAAGCTGAGCACACTGCCCACGCCGGTAAAGATACCGTCGATCACCAGACTGTGGATGACCGGGTTCACATGCAGCTGGGTCAGCGCCGTGTCCGTTAGGGCGGACAGACGGTCGATCCCCAGCTCCAGCAGTTTTTGCAGTCCGCCGCCGATTACATTGAAGGTTAAGTAAAATACCAGCACCATAATGCCGATAAAGCAGGGAATGGCGGTATAACGCCCGGTGAGAATGCGGTCGATCTTTTCGCTTCGAATCCGCTCCTTGCTCTCCTGGGGGCGGATCACCGTCTGTGCACACAGCCGCTCGATAAAGTCAAAGCGCATATCTGCAATGGCGGCGCTGCGGTCCAGCCCGCGCTCCGTTTCCATTTGGCGGACAATGTGCTCCAGCATCTCCTGCTCGTTGCGATCCAGCTGCAACTGCTGCAGGATCAGCGCGTCCCCCTCAATGGCCTTGGTAGCGGCAAAGCGTACCGGCAGCCCGGCGAGCGCGGCGTGGTCCTCAATCAGGTGGATTACGGCGTGAATACACCGGTGCACGGCACCGCCGTGGTCGTCTTTGTCGCAAAAGTCCTGCTTCAGCGGCGGCTCCTGCTGCTTGGCCACATGAACGGCGTGGCGAATCAGCTCGTCTACGCCCTCATTCTTGGCGGCGGAGATGGGAATGATCGGCACCCCCAGCATGGCCTCCATGGTGTTTACATCAATAGAGCCGCGGTTGCCCACCAGCTCATCCATCATATTCAGCGCAATGACCATGGGTATTCCCATTTCCAGCAGCTGCATGGACAGATACAGGTTGCGCTCAATGTTGGTGGCGTCCACAATGTTGATGATGGCCGTGGGCTTATCCTGCAGCACAAAGTTGCGGGAGACGATCTCCTCGCTGCTGAAGGGCGACATGGAATAGATGCCCGGCAGGTCCGTAACCTCCGTGTTTGGGTAGCCGCGAATGGCGCCGCTTTTGCGGTCCACGGTTACGCCGGGAAAGTTGCCCACATGCTGCTTTGCACCGGTCAGTTGGTTAAACAGGGTCGTCTTGCCGCAGTTTTGGTTGCCCACCAGTGCATAGGTCAGCACCGTACCGTCCGGTAAGGGGTGCTCGTCCGCTTTGCTGTGGAATTTGCCGTTTTCGCCCAGCCCCGGGTGGTCCTGGTCCTTGGCTCGGTCTTTGAATGTGTGACTGCGGCTGCGGCGCCCAATGGGCTGAATGTCGATTTGCTGCGCTTCTGCCAGGCGCAGGGTCAGCTCATAACCGTGCACCTGTACTTCCATCGGGTCGCCCATGGGCGCCAGCTTGATGACCGTTACCTCTGCTCCGGGGATCATGCCCATATCCAAAAAATGTTGGCGCAGCGCGCCCTCGCCGCCCACGCGCCGGATTACGGCGCTTTTGCCAACTTCCAGTTCTTTCAGCGTCATCGGTCGGTCTCCTTTTCTTCATATATTTCTATCTCTTTACTGTACTGGATTGCCTGGCTGTTAGTCAAGACTTACCTGTCTGCGGCAGCCAAATTTCTGCCATGGAAAAGCAAAGAAAAAGCCGCAAGGCCGGGTGGCTTGCAGCTTTTGGCGTCCCGTAGAGGATTTGAACCTCCGGCCTACCGCTTAGGAGGCGGTCGCTCTATCCAACTGAGCTAACGGGACGGGTGTAGGTATTTTGTTTGAAAATGATGTAGGGGTCGATACCCGCATCGCACCGCAAACGGACCGCTTTTGCAAAAAATGCAAACGGATAAAGAAAAAGCCACCCTATAGGTGACTGCTTTCCTTCAAGTTCCTATGGTGACCCGGACGAGAATCGAACTCGTGTTACCGCCGTGAAAGGGCGGTGTCTTAACCTCTTGACCACCGGGCCATGGTGGCTTTAACTGGATTCGAACCAGTGACACCACGGGTATGAACCGTGTGCTCTAGCCAACTGAGCTATAAAGCCATACTGAAAAACTTGCAAACAGAATTATAGCCGATTGCGCCCCGTTTGTCAACACTTTTTTTGCAAAAGAGATCAGAATGCCGACGGATTAGCACATTTGTTTGACAAGGCAGGGGCCAAATGCTATACTGTCTTTAATATAAAACAGGAAAAAGCGGACGGAAGGGAGGTCCCGAACATGGACGCTGTCAGCGGGATGCAGCAAAAGATTCTGCGCTATATTCAGCGCACCTTGGACGAGCGAGGTGTGGCGCCCTCCGTGCGGGAGATCGGTGACGCCGTGGGGCTCAGCTCCACCTCCTCCGTGCAATACAATTTGAACAAACTGGAGCGTATGGGCTGCATTGAGCGGGACCCCAACTGCAAGCGCACCATTCGACTGCCCGGCCGTGCGGCCCAGGTGGCCCAGGTGCCGCTGCTGGGCACGGTGACTGCCGGTGTGCCCATTCTTGCTACCCAGCATATTGAGGAGTATATTCCTGTGTTCGGCGCTCGGCCGGGGGAGGAGCTGTTTGCCCTCCATGTGCGAGGCGACAGTATGATCGGCGCCCATATTGAGGACGGCGACATTGTGGTGGTGGAGCGCACCCCGGTGGCGGAGAACGGCCAGATCGTGGTGGCGATGATCGACGAGGAGGCCACGGTGAAGCGGTTTTATAAGGAGCACGGTCACTTCCGCCTGCAACCGGAGAATGATGCCTACGCCCCCATCATTGTGGACGAATTGGTGGTGCTGGGACGGGTTAAGTTCGTGATCCGGCAATACTATTAAGAGTTTAACCGGCGGCAGCGCCGGTATGCAGAGGTGTTTGAGATGAACGAAAACTGTAATCATAACTGCGAGGGCTGCCAGGCAGACTGCGGCAGCCGCAAGGCGGACTTTAAGCAGCCTGCCAACAAATACAGCCATATCAAGAAAGTCATCGGTGTGGTCAGCGGCAAGGGCGGCGTAGGCAAAAGCCTGGTCACCTGTCTGCTGGCGGCCGGGTGCGCCAAGGCGGGACTGAAAGTGGGTGTGCTGGACGCGGACATTACCGGCCCCAGCGTGCCGAAGTCCTTTGGGGTGCACAGCCGGGCTATGCAGGACGGCGAGTGTCTGCTGCCTGCCGTTACGGACGGCGGCATTAAATTGATGAGCATTAACCTGCTGCTGGAGAGCGAGAGCGCCCCGGTGGTGTGGCGTGGCCCGGTGATTAGCGGGGTCATTAACCAGTTTTGGTCCGATGTGCGCTGGGGAGAGCTGGACTATCTGTTTGTGGATATGCCCCCGGGCACCGGCGATGTGGCGCTGACCGTGTTTCAGGGCCTGCCGGTGGACGGGATCGTGATCGTTACCACCCCCCAGGATCTGGTGCAGATGATCGTGGAAAAGGCTTTCAATATGGCCAAGATGATGAAAGTGCCGGTGCTGGGCTTGGTGGAGAATATGAGCTCTTATGTATGCCCGGACTGCGGCAAGTCCCACCCGCTGTTTGGTACGTCTAAAGTAGAGGAGACGGCGGCGGCGCTGGGCGTGCCGGTGCTGGCGAAATTGCCTTTGGACCCGGCGGTGAATGCGCTGGTGGACGCCGGTCGGGTAGAGGATGTGCAGCGCCCGGAGCTGCAAGATTTTATTGATGTACTGAAAGGCTATGGTGATTAAGATGGCTAAGCGTCAGGATTATATTAGTTGGGACGAGTATTTTATGGGCATTTCCCTGCTCAGCTGTTTGCGCAGTAAGGACCCCAATACGCAGGTGGGCGCCTGCATTGTCAACGGCGACAATCACATTGTCAGCGTGGGCTACAACGGCTTGCCCCGCGGCTGCAGCGATGACGAGTACCCTTGGGACCGCACGGCCGATGCCCCCAACAAAACCAAGTATCCCTTTGTGTGCCATGCGGAGCTGAACGCCATTTTGAACGCCGGGGGCAACAGTCTGAAGGACTGCCGCATTTATGTGGCGCTGTTTCCCTGCAATGAGTGCGCCAAGGCCATTATCCAAAGCGGCATTAACGAAGTGATCTATATCAGCGACAAGTACGCTGACTCGGACGCCACTTTAGCCAGCAAGCGTATGCTGGCCTCCGCCGGGGTCAAGCTGACCCGCTTTGCCAGCAACAAGACCATTACCATCTCGTTTGACGAAAAGGAAGTTTAATTATGCCAAACCCGGTTGCCATCGGCGAGACGGCGCCTCAAACGGCGCTGCCGGCGCAGGTGGATATTTACGATTTTGACAAAACCCTGGTGCCCTTTGACAGCGGCTCCCTGTTTATCGGCTACTGCGCCCTGCATTATCCTTGGGTGCTGGTGTATTTGCCGGTTTGGTTCATTGCGTGCCTGCTGTTTGCCTTGCGGGTTCTGTCTTTGCAAAAGTTTAAGAACCTGTGCTTCGGCTTTTTGCCCATGGTGCCGGTGCAGCGGGCGGCAAAGGGCTTTTGGGAGAAGCATTTGCACCAGGTGTATCCCTGGTTTACCCAAAAGAAACGCCCGGCGGTGATCATCAGCGCGTCACCGGATTTTTTGCTGGAGGAATTGCAGCGCCGACTGGGGCTGCCGTATCTGCTGTGCACCCGGCACAACCCAAAGACCGGGCGTATTTTAGGGCAGAACTGCCGGGGTGAAGAAAAGGTGCGCCGCTTTCGCCGGGCGTTCCCCGGTGTGCAGGTGGTGGATGTGTACTCCGATTCTTTGGGCCACGACAAACCCATTTTTGGCCTGGCAACCGGCACCTGTTACCATGTGACCGGTCATGCACCCCATGCCTTTAACTACCGAACCCAATATAAGGACTGACATTTTTTAAGGATTTTCCGGAATGAGAAAGAATTTACCTATTATTTTGCTTTCTGCACTGGTGGTGATCGGGCTGCTGGTGGGGGTGGGCTATTATTTTCAGACCTACCGCCACGGCGAGGCGCCGGAGGAAGGATTGACGGTGGTTACCGCCGAGAGCACCACCGTTTCTAATAAACGCACCCTTTTGGCAGAGAATAAAGAAGGCGACTTTCAGCTGTACGCCCAGGGGGACAAGGCCATCTTGGTTCATCAGGGCAAAAGCAAGACCTTTTCCGGCTGGAGCCATTACCTGACCAAGGAACGACCCAAGCTCTACTATACGGATCTGAACGGCGACAAAAAGAAAGAGCTGGTGGTGCGATTGGTCAGTGGTATTGACCGGTCCACCGGGCAGGAGCTGTACACCTATGACCTGTATGTGCTCACCCCCCACAAGCAAAAGAACGGCAGCTTTGAATACGATCTTGTGGTTGCCGACCGAGAAAGCTGGAAGCGGCCCTTTACCCAGGCGGTGAAGTGCAGCGTCACCCAGTTGAAGAATGACCCTATGCGGGTGCAGGTGGCCATGGGCAATGCCTCCGGCAGCCTGAGTTTTGACGAAAAAACCGGTATTTCCACCTCCAAGTACACCGCATTTTCCCGGGCGGAAACGAATGCGGACGGCACCCCGCAAACCATTTATGGCTGGGACTACGGTATCGGCACCTACACGGTGGAGGACGGGCAGATTAAAGTCAAAATCGCCGTGCGTATCGACTACAAGCCCTCCCGCCAGATCAAGATTGTGGGCTACGTCCACTGTGGTCTCGATTATTTGGGCGGCGGCTTCTCCTTAAAGAAAGGCAGCGTTTACTATCGGGCTGCCAAGGACTGCCGCATTACGGACCCCCGGGATGTGGCGGAGCGGGACTGGGGCTATACCCTCACCAACGCTTCCGGCACCGCAGGCATTACCGAGCCGCAGCTGAGCCGGGTGGAGGGCACCTTTACCGTGCCGGACAGCGGCGCGGACGGGGTGCGATCCTTCAGCGGGATGGACAGTCAGATCAAGGCGGTGAGCGCCGTGCGCTTTACCAACAAGCAGATTGTGCTGACGGCAGCGGAGGGCTACAGCTTTATGCAAAATACGGCGAGTGCCCGGGACTATGCGGTGCAGATCACCCGGAACAAAGTGACCTACCGTATTGATAAAAGTGCAGAGATCACAGAGGCGGACGGCCGCAGTGTGCTTACCTTTACGCTGGACAAAAGCTACAAGCGCAGCGACCTGCAAAAGGTGACCCTGCGCTTTGGTGCATAGAATTTTCCGCTTGCTGTAAACATTGCGCGCATTGGTTGACAGACACTGCTTTTGTGTTATACTATTTTCGGAGGCGTTATTATGAACCAAGTCATGATCTCGGCGGACTCCACCTGCGATCTGCCGGTGGATCTGCAACGGCAGCGCCATGTGTACTGCTTTGCCCTGTCTATTTTGCTGGGCGATACGGCGTATGCAGACGGGGTGGAAATTCGCCCGGCGGATATTTACGCCGATGTGGCGGAGAACCATCGCCTGCCCAAGACGGCGGCGGTGCCCCCCGGTGTGTATTATGACAAATTTAAGCAGTGGACGGACGCCGGGTGCAGCGTAGTGCACATTGGACTGTCCTCCGCCATTTCCTCCAGCTATCAGAACGCCTGCACCGCTGCGGCGGATCTGGACAATGTATATTGTATCGACTCTAAGAATTTGTGCATGGGCATGGGGCTGCTGGTGCTGCGCGCCTGCGATCTGCGGGACAGCGGTATGGACGCCCGGCGGATCGCCGCCAAGGTGAGCCGGTTGGTGCCCAAGGTGTCTTCCACCTTTGTGCTCAGCGATTTGGAGTATTTGTATAAAGGTGGGCGCTGCTCCGGCGTGGCCCGCTTCGGCGCCAATGTGCTGGGGATCAAGCCCAGTATCGCCGTCACCCCGGAGGGCAGTTTGGAAGTGTCTAAAAAATATCGGGGCAAGATTGATAGTGTTTACCGCCAGTATGTAACGGACCGACTGCTGGATTTGAAGCGTATGGACACCGGCCGAATTGTGCTGGCAGACAGCGGCGGTGTTGCGCCGGATACGCTGGCGTTTTTGCGAGGCGTGATCAGCGGCAAGACCGGGTGCAAGGAATTGATCCTGGCAGATGCCGGGTGCACCATTTCCAGTCACTGTGGGCCGGGCACGCTGGCGGTGTTTTATCTGCAAAAATAAGAGCGTGGCTTTTATTGTATTATACAAAAAGAAATGTGAGGAGACACGAGGTGATCGTATGCGCGTAAAAAGCAAGAGCGCGGTGCTGCATATGTTGCTGGGCAGCCCCAACTACATCAGCGGTCAGGAGCTGGCCAATCGATTGGGGGTCAGCCGCCAAACCGTCGGCAAATGTGTGCAGCAATTGCGGGAGGAAGGGTACAAAATTGAAGCCACCCAGCGACTGGGTTATAAGTTCCTGGGCGACAACAATTTGGTTACGGCAGAGGTGCTTACCCCCCGGCTGCATTGCCCGCTGGAGCCCATTTATTATGCTACGGTGGACTCCACCAACACGGAGGCCAAGCGGCTGCTGAACGCCGGGTATCGAGGCAATTTTTTGGTGGTGGCAGATGAGCAGACCGCCGGCCGCGGCCGCCAGGGCAAGCAGTTTTATTCTCCCCGGGGTACCGGGATCTATATGACCGTGGTGGTCCATCACGGTCGACGGCTTCAGGACGCGGTGTCTGTGACTACCGCTGCCGGTGTGGCGGTGTGCCGAGCCATTGAGGAATTGACGGACAAGCACCCGCAGATCAAGTGGGTCAACGATGTTTACATAGACGACAAGAAGATCTGCGGCATTTTGACGGAGGCCGTTGTGGGTATGGAGAGCGGCTTAGCCGAGGCCATGATCATCGGCATCGGCGCCAATATGCAGACGGAGGAGTTCCCGCCGGATGTGGAGAACGCCGCGTCTTTGGACGCAGATGTGAGCCGGGCGGACATGATCGCCGCGATTGCGGACCATTTGTGGGAGATCTTGGACGACGGTTACGAAAGTTATATTGATTATTACCGCAGTCACAGTATGCTGCTGGGCAAGGCCATTACTTTTATTCGAGACGGCGTGACCACCCCGGCTACGGCTATCGGTATTGATGAGATCGGTGGGCTGGTGGTGCGCCTGGAAGATGGCAGCGTGATTACCCTGCGCAGCGGTGAGATTACCGTGCGCCCCCGGTGCACAAAAAAATCTTGACAATCGGCTGAATTCTGTTATAATAATTAAGCCGCATATTGCGGGCTGGTAAGTTGCGCCCTTTTGGCGCGCGCCTGCCGTAGCGAGTTTAAGTAAAGGAGAATGACAGATGTACGCAGTTATTGTTACCGGCGGTAAACAGTACAAGGTGTCTGAGGGCGATGTGCTTTATATCGAGAAGCTGAACGCCGAGGCAGACGCCGAGATCACCTTTGACACCGTACTTGCAGTAGGCACCGACGACGGGCTGAAGGTAGGCAAGGATTGTGCCAAGGCTGCTGTTAGCGCTAAGGTCCTGAAGAACGGCAAGGCAAAGAAGATCACCGTCTTTACCTACAAGCCCAAGAAGGACGAGAAGCGGAAGATGGGTCACCGTCAGCCTTACACCAAGGTTGAGATCACTTCCATCAAGGCATAATGATTTCCATTGATTTTTTCGCAGCGCAGGGAGCGCTTATGGGCTTTTCCGCCCGCGGCCACGCAGACACAGCCCCTTATGGAGAGGACATTGTTTGCGCCGCCGTATCCAGCGCCTGCCTGCTCACTGCCAACACCATAACCGAGGTGCTGCACCTGCCGGCCGCAGCGGAGATGAAGGACGGGTTCCTTCAATTGCGGCTCAGTGGGGATACCGCCCCGGCGCAGGTGCTCCTGCAAGGGCTAAAGCTCCATTTGAGCGCCCTTTCAGAGCAGTACCCGCAAAGTATTCAAGTTTTGATTTCGGAGGTGTAAGTCATGCTCAAGTTAGATATTCAGCTTTTTGCACATAAAAAAGGTATGGGTTCTACCAAGAACGGCCGTGACAGCGAGTCCAAGCGCCTGGGCGCCAAGCGCGCAGACGGTCAGTTCGTGCTGGCCGGCAACATTCTGTATCGCCAGCGCGGCACCCATATTCACCCCGGCACCAATGTAGGCATCGGCTCTGACGATACCCTGTATGCACTGGTGGACGGCACCGTGAAGTTTGAAAAGCTGGGCAAGGACAGAAAGAAAGTTTCTGTTTATCCCGTAGAGCAGTAATGCAAACCAAGAGAGGGTAAGGGCAGCAGGCTCTTACCCTTTTTTGTTTTGTTTTTTTGGAGGAATGGGTATGAAGACAGCGGTAGTTACCGGCGCATCCGGCGGCATTGGATTGGAGACGGCGCGGGCGCTTTTGGCAGACGGCTGGCAGGTAGTGTGTCTAAGCCGCCATGCCTGCCCGTTAGAGGGGGTGCGCAGCATTCCATGCGATATAACGGACAGCGCCCAGGTGCAGGCGGCCTTTGCGGCCGTTGACCGGGTAGACCTGCTGGTGAATAACGCCGGGTTTGGTATTTCCGGCGCGGTGGAATGCACCGGGGAGGCAGAGATGCGCCGCCAGTTTGATTTGAATTTTTTTGCATGGGTCACGGTGATTCAGGCGGCCCTGCCGGCCTTGCGAGAGAGTCGGGGGCGTATTCTCAATATTTCCTCCGCCGCAGCGGTGTTTTCCATTCCATTCCAGAGCTTTTACTCTGCCACCAAGGCGGCGGTGGAAAGCTTGACCTGCGCCCTGCGCAGCGAGCTGGCGCCCTTTGGTATTACCGTTGGCGCCCTGCGGCTGGGGGATGTAAAGACCGGCTTTACCGCCGCCCGTCAAAAGAGTGGCTCCGGTGACGATTTGTACGCCGGGCGCATTGCGCGCAGCGTGGCGGTGATGGAGCGCGACGAGCAAAACGGTATGCCCCCGGCTGCCATTGCCGCCGCTGTGGTTCGTTCCGCCCATAAGAAGCACTTGCCCCCGGTGACCACCGTGGGTGCCAAGTATAAGCTCCTTTGCGGATTGAATAAGCTGCTGCCCCTTTCCGCTGTCACCGCTCTGGTGGCCAAGATCTATATTCCGGAGAAGTAGGCACCGTCACTGCACCGCGGAGATGGAAACCGATTTGCCTCCTTTGTAAAGGGTGACGCCCCGCAGTGCGGGGAGATGTGGCGCAGCGAAAGAGGGGACGGGCACCGGTTAGGTGGTGTTGAGCGAAGCGAAACGGAGGGCTTAACCCCACACCATACGGTCACAAGCCATAAAAAAGACCACCCACAGCGGGTGGCCTTTTTGCTAACTATAGATATTTATTTTGTATCAAAGCGGAATTCGGTGGTGGTGGTGAAGGGCACGCCGGCTTTGACGAATTCTACCGGGAAGTTGGGGCAATGAAGGCTGTCCGGGTAGAACTGGGTTTCCAGCGCTACGCCCCGGCGGTAGGTAACCTTGGAGTCGCCCTTGCCCGGGTTGCCGTCTTTCTTTAGCCAGCCGCCGCAATAGACCTGCACACCGGGCAGGTCCGTCCACACGGACAGCCGCCGTCCGCTCTCCGGCTCCCACAGCACCGCCGCTTCTGCAAAGGCTCTGGGATTCGCCTTGGTCAGGCAGAAATTGTTATCATAGCCGATACCGGGAATCACGGCACGGAAAGGCGCATCGATCCGCTCCCCGATGGGGTGGGGGGCAGAAAAGTCCATCATTGTACCGGTCAGGTCGCCCAGCTCGCCGGTGGGCAGTTGGTCGTCGTCCGTCTCCGTAAACCGATGGGCGTGGACAGTGAGCACATGCCCTTCAATGGTCTTTGCCGGGTTGCAGGACAGATTAAAGTACACATGGTTGGTGGGGTTGGCTACCGTGTCTCGGTCACTGTCTACCCGGTAGGCCAGCCGCAGGGTGTTCTCTTCCGTCAGCGTATAAGTGACCTGCAAGGTGAAGTTGCCGGGGAAGCCGTCTTCCATATCCGGCGAAAAGCGGGAAAAGGTGATGCTGTTCTCTGCGGTGTCCTTCACCTGCCACAGGTGAAAGCTCATACGCCCGCCGCTGTGTAGGGTCCACTGCCCCTGATTCATGGGGGTGTGGTAGGTTTGGCCCTGAAAGTCAAAGGCGGCGCCGCGAATACGGTTGGCCCAGCGACCCACCACCAGTCCCTGGTAGCCCAGGTTCGGGTCTGTATAAAGAGCCGGGTCGTCAAAGCCCAGCACCACATCGCCCAAATTGCCGTTCCTGTCCGGCATATACAGGCGCACGATTCCGGCGCCCAGGGTTTGCAGCGATACGCTGGCGCCCCGGCTGTTGGTGATGGTATACAGATCCACTTGCTCCCCGGAAGGCAGATGGCCAAAAACAGTCTTTTCAATCATAACAAATGCTCCTTGCCGGGCGAAAATGCCGCCCAATTTTTCCATTTTCAGTATAAACGAAAGGGGCGGGAATTGCAATACTTCTTGACTTTTTCTCCCTTTATCAGTATTCTGTTAATAATAAGAAGTATAATTTGCCTTTTGAAATGCAGATAAAAAGGATGTTGAACCTATGGATACGATTTTACAATTCTTGACCGGCGTGCTGCGGTATGTGCTGCCGGTGCTGGCGCTGCTGATCCTGGCGGTGTGCGTGATCTCTCTGTTTCGCAACCGCCCCCGGGTGCACAAAATGGCCCAGCTGGTGGACCAAAATAACGGCTCCGTGATGGATATTACCCACTGGGAGACCTCAATCGGCAAGAGTAAGGCCAACGATGTGGTGCTGCCTTTGCCCAGCGTCAGCCGCTTTCACGCGGTGATCGCCAAGAAAAAGGACGGCTGGATGGTAACGGACACCTTCTCCAAGAACGGCGTGCAGGTGAACGGCGCGCCGGTGGACCAGCGGGCACCGCTGGCGGACGGGGATATTCTGATGATCGGCACCATTCCGCTGCAATTCCTGTGCAAGGAAGCCATCTCTACCGACGACCGCAGTCAAATGCGCACCGCCGCCCGGCAGAACCGGGGTCAAACGGTGGCCTATGGCGTATTGGTGGACGCAGAGACCCACCGCCCGGTCTATATCAAAAAGCAGGATGTGCTTATCGGCCGAGGCGAGGACGCGGATATTCAGCTGCTCAGCCCCACGGTCAGTGCCCACCACGCACGGCTGCGCCGCACCTCCAAGGGATGGGCGGTGTATGACCTGGACAGCCACAACGGCACCAAGCTCAACGGTCGGTTTATTACGCAGCCCCAGCTGATTTTTGACGAAGATATGCTCACCTTTGGGGACAAGGTGTTTCTGTTTTACGAAAAATAAGAAAGGAGCAGCCCTATGCCAAAGAAGAAAACGGCAGCCACCAAGCAAAAGAAGCTGCCCCGTATTAAACCCATTAACAACTTTGCTCTTTTAATGGTGCTTAGCGTGTTTCAGCTACTCAGTGGCACGGCGGCCGCCGGTGGCACCGGCACCTTTGAAGTCAAGGTACTGCTGTGCACGCTGGCGCTGATCGTGCTGGAGTGGCTGTATGTGAGCGTGTTTTACTTTGCCATGCACCGGCGGAATTTTGAGTTGGAATTCATTGCCTTTTTCCTATCCGGGGTGGGCATTACCGTCATCGGCAGCATTAAGCCGGACGACGCCTTTAAGCAGCTGCTGATGCTGATCGCCGGGGTCATCGGCTTTATTGTGCTGGTGTTCCTGATGGGTGATGTGGACCTGTGTATGCGCCTGCGCCTGCCGGTGGCGGTGGCGGCTATTTTGCTGCTGATCGTCAACATTGCCATTGCCAAGGTGACCCACGGCGCCCGCAACTGGATTACCATATTCGGTGTGACTTTCCAGCCCTCGGAATTTGTAAAGGTTGCCTTTATCTTTGTAGGCGCTGCCACGCTGGAAAAAATTCAGACCTCTAAGAACCTGTATGCCTTTATTGCCTTTTCGCTGGTGTGCGTGGGGGCGCTGATCGTCATTAAGGACTTTGGTACGGCGCTGATCTTTTTTGTGACCTTTCTCATTATCGCCTTTATGAACTCCGGCGATATTAAGACCATTTTTCTGGCCTTGGCCTCTGCGGCTATGGGCGGGTTTATCGTTATTAAGTACAAATCCTATGTGACCGCCCGTTTCTCCGTGTACCGCCATGTGTGGGAGCATTATAACGACAGCGGGTATCAACAGACCCGGGTACTGGTGGGTCTGGCCTCCGGCGGACTGCTGGGGCTGGGCATCGGCGCCGGCACCACCCGCGGTGTGTGGGCGCGGACCACTGACCTGATTTTTGGTGTGATCTGCGAGGAATGGGGCTTTCTTTTTGGGCTGCTGCTGGTGCTGTCCTTTGTGGCTATCGCCGTGTCTGCACTGGTAAACAGCATTGCCGCCCGCTCCACTTTCTACTCCATCGCCGCCGTGGCGGCAGCGGGCCTGCTGCTGTTCCAAACGGCGCTGAATATCTTTGGCATTACCGATGTGCTGCCGCTTACCGGTGTGACCCTGCCCTTTGTGAGCCAGGGCGGTTCTTCCATGATCTCCTGCTGGGCAGTGCTGGCCTTTATTAAGGCCTCCGATGTGCGGACATACAACTATCTGGGAGGTGTGCGCAAGAAATGAAGATGATTACCAAGCGGGGCATTTTCCTGTGGATCCTGGCAGTTGCCTTTCTCTTTGGGCTGGGCTTTATGACTTACAGCCTGGTGGAGAACGGCGACACCTGGGTGATGAAAACCTACAATACTCATATTTACAAAAACGGCGATTTGATCGGCGCCGGCACCATCAAGTCTGCGGACGGCGCGGTGCTGGCAGAGACCAAGGACGGCAAGCGGGTGTATGCTGAAGACCCTACGGTGCGCAAGGCCACCCTGCACACGGTGGGCGACACCAAGGGCTTTATCTCCTCCGGTATTCAGTCCGTGTATAAGGCCGATTTAACCGGCTACAACCTGCTGTTCGGTGTGTATTCCATTGAGCGCTACGGCAAGGGCAACAACATGCGGCTGACCATAGACAGCCGGGTGTGCGCCAAGGCGTACAGTCTGCTCAGCGACTACAAGGCGGGCACCGTGGGCGTGGTCAATTACAAAACCGGTGACATTGTGTGCGCTGTGTCCACCCCCTCTTATGACATGGAGGACGAGCCGTCGGACCTGAACACCAATTCCGCCTACGAGGGCGTGTATATCAACCGGCTGATGACCGGGCTTTATACCCCCGGTTCCACTTTTAAGCTGGTGACCGCCGCCTGTGCTATTGAGAATATTCCGGACTTGATGGACCGCACCTGGGAGTGCACCGGGGAGTACGATCCGGGCAAGGGCGAGCCCATCCGCTGCAACGGCGTGCACGGCCGCCTGACCTTTAAGCAAGCCCTGGCCAAGAGCTGCAACGCTACCTTTGCGCAGATCGCCATTGAACTGGGGCCGGAGAAGCTGGCAAGCACCGTAGAGACCTTGGGGCTGACCAGCCGGGTTACCGTCAGCAACAAGCTGAATTCCGAGCAGGGGCGCTTTTTCCTGGAAAAGAGCGACCCGGACGATTATGTGGGTTGGACGGGCATCGGTCAAGGCGACACGCTGCTGCCTCCCATTGCCATGCTGCGCTATATGGCGGCCATTGCCAACGACGGCAAGGCGGTGTCCTTTAACGAGGTGAATTCTCTGGCCACCCAGGCGGGCAAGGCGCTGAATTTGAATATTGCCAAGAACGAGACCCAGTTGCTGAGCACAGAGACTGCCGCCCAGCTGAAGAAGCTGATGCGCAATAATGTAAAAGCCCAGTACGGCGAATATAACTACAAGGGCTTGCACCTGTGCGCCAAAAGCGGTACGGCTGAGGTGGACAAGGACACGGACCACAACACCGCTTGGTTTGTGGGCTTTATGGATGACGCGGACCACCCTTATGCCTTTGTGGTAGTGGTAGAGCACGGCGGCTCCGGCTCGCAGACGGCCGGTCCCATTGCCGGCTCCGTGCTGCGCACCTTGGTGGACAAGGAGAGTAAGTAACCGTGGCGTACCAGTGGACAAAAACAGACGCAGCCGCCCCGGAGCGGGTGCTGCTGATCGGTCTGGACTGCGGCGATTATGACGCAGAGGCCTCTATGGCAGAGCTGGAGCGGCTGACGGATACCGCCGGCGGCCTGGTAGTGGGTCACACGGTGCAAAAGCGCCCGGCGCCGGAGGGCGCTACCTACATCGGCAGCGGGTTGGTGGAAAGCCTGGCGGAATTTTGCCGGCAGAACGAAGTAGATTTAACGGTGGCGGACGGCAGCCTGACCCCGGTGCAGGCCCGTAATTTGGAGCGGGCACTGGGCACGGCTGTCATTGACCGTACCGCATTGATTTTGGATATTTTTGCCGCCCGGGCACGGAGCAGCGAGGGCAAGCTGCAAGTGGAGCTGGCCCAGTTGCAATACCGGCTGCCCCGGTTGGGCGGGCAGGGCAATTCTTTGTCTCGATTGGGTGGCGGTATCGGCACCCGCGGCCCCGGCGAAAGCAAGCTGGAAAGCGACCGGCGCCATATTCGCCGCCGGATTACTGCCTTGCAGCGGGAGTTAAAGACCGTGCAGGAGCGGCGGGAGCGGATGCATCTGCGCCGCCAAAAGAACCGGGCGCTGACGGTAGCGCTGGTGGGCTATACCAATGCGGGTAAGTCCACTTTGATGAATGCGTTAACGGATGCGGGCGTGCTGGTAGCGGATCAACTGTTTGCCACTTTGGACCCCACCGCCCGGCGGCTGGTGCTGCCCTCCGGCCGTCAAGTGATGCTGGTAGATACGGTGGGACTGGTGCAGCGGTTGCCCCATGAGTTGGTGGACGCCTTTCGCTCCACTTTGGCAGAGGCAGCCTGGGCAGATGTAATTTTGGATGTGTGCGACGCTTCCGACCCGGCCTGCAACAGCCAAATGCAGGTGACTGCCCAGGTGCTGGACAGCCTGGGCTGCGGGGGTAAGCCTCTGCTTCATGTGCTGAATAAATGCGACCGGGTGCCGGAGGAAGAGCGCTTTCCGCTGCTGGGCACCAGCGTGCGAATCAGTGCCCGCACCGGCGAAGGACTGCCGCAGCTGCTCACCGAGATTGACCGGTTGCTGCCCGGGCAGTGGGCGAGAGCGGCACTTTGTATTCCCTTTGATCGGGGCGATCTGACGGATCGGCTCCACCGGGAGGGTAAGGTGCTGGCAGAGGATTACACCCCGGCAGGTACCCGCCTGCAAGTGCTGGCCGACCCGGCGCTGCTGGAAGAACTGCGCCCTTATTTTATTTAACAGAACAGTCCTAATTTGCCCTGCCGCCGCATACTTTGTTATGAGGTGGTAGAGTATGAAAGTGATGACGGTAAAGCTGAACCCTAAGACGGTGTTCGGCCTGATTTTAGTAGCCGCCGGGGTGCTGGTGGTGTTGCTCACCTTCCTGGCCAATCATGTCAAGACCGGAGACGCGGCACCCTCTGCGGCAGAGCCTGCGGGACTGACCTGTGCGGATGTGCAGGCAGGTGCCCGGCTGCTGACCGATATGGGTTGGCAAGTAGGCGACAGCAACCAAAAGACCATTACCGTGCCTCGCAACTGGGATGCGGTCTATACCGAGTACAACGCCCTGCAACAGCAGCAGGGCTACGACCTGACCCCCTATAAGGGCAAGCAGGTACAGCTATATACATATGAGATCACCAACTACACCGGCTACGACCAAGGCATCGTGGCGGATCTGTTGGTCAGTAACGGCAGAGTGATCGGTGCAGATCTGTGCAACACCTCTGCCAAGGACGGCTTTATGCTGGGATTGGAAAAACGCAAATGAGCGAACGGATCGAAAAAATACTGGCCCGAGAGTTGAACGAGCCCCGCAGACGGGTCAAAACGCTGCTGCAAAAGGGGCAGGTGACTGTGGACGGCGTGGTGGCTCGCGCCGGGCAGCAGGCAGACCCGGACACCCAAGAGATTTGCCTGGCAGGCGAACCCATTGCCTGCCGGGCTTTTGTGTATTTGATGCTCAACAAACCCACAGGGGTGCTCTCTGCCACGGACGGCAAGGGAGAGCCGACGGTACTGGATTTGGTGCCTTCGGCACTGAGGCGCAAAGGGCTGTTCCCCGCCGGGCGGCTGGATAAGGACACCACCGGCTTTGTGTTGCTGACAGACGACGGCGCCTTTGCCCACCGCATTCTCAGCCCCCGCAGCCATATTCCAAAGACCTATATCGCCACTCTGGACAAACCGGTGCCCCCTACGGCTGCCGCAGCCTTTGCCGGGGGGATGGAGATGGACGGCAAGGTACTGCAGCCGGCGCAGCTGACGATTTTATCTACCGATCCGCCCCGGGCGCAGGTGGTGCTGCGGCAGGGTATTTATCATCAGGTCAAGCGCATGTTTGCCCGGGTGGGCTGCACCGTCACTGCCCTGCACCGCACCGCCATGGGCGCGTTGGAACTGGATCCAACGCTGGCGCCGGGGGACTGTCGTGCATTGACCCCGGCGGAGGTGGCGCTGTTGGCAAAAGACACCGTACAATAGGTGTTAAGAACTGCGCGGCAACAACATATTGTGGTTTTGGTGTGAAAAAGTCGGCCGTTTATGCAAGTCGCACAAAAAATAATAAAAATTTTTGTCGAAAGGTTGCAATTTGATTAAAGGCATTGTATAATATGACCAATAAAGGGTGATTGAATTTGTGCAATTTTATCCCTTTTATTTGATAAAGAATTGACAAAGGGGTTGGATCCTGATGCCCAACAGACTGTTTCAAGGCATTATAAACCAAATGCGTGAGGTGCTGGACCGTACCATCGGTGTGGTGGACGAGAGCGGTACCGTGATCGCTTGCAGTGAGCTGGGCCAGATCGGCGAGGCACGCAAGGGCATTATCTCTGCCGGCGTGTTCAGCGGGGCACAAATCTGTGTGGATAACTGCACATATAAGGCCTTTGGCAACTCCGTGCACCCGGATTATGCGGTATTTGTGGACGGTACGGACGATATGAGCAAGCATTATGCGGACATTATCGCCGTGTCGCTGGACCAAATTAAGCAGAATAACGACGAGAAATTCGATCGTTCCAATTTTGTAAAGAACGTGATCCTGGACAATATTCTGCCCGGCGATATTTATATCAAATCCCGCGAGCTGCATTTCAATAATGACGCTTCTCGCGTGGTCTTTCTCATTCGAGTGACGCAGGATACGGATGTGTCCGTCTATGATGTGATTCAAAACTTTTTCCCGGACAAGACCAAGGATCTGGTTATTGACATTAACGAGAAGGACATTGCCTTGGTGAAGGAAGTGCGCCCCAATGTGGACAGCAAGGATTTGGAAAAGCTGGCTCGCTCCATTTGCGACACCCTTTCCACCGAGTTCTACTGCAACGCCGTTGTGGGTATCGGCACGCGGGTTACCGGCATTAAGGACCTGGCCCATTCCTTTAAGGAGGCCCAGGTTGCGCTGGAAGTGGGCAAGGTGTTTGACACGGAGAAGTCCATTATCAGCTACGAGAATTTGGGTATTGCCCGGCTGATCTACCAGCTGCCCACCACCTTGTGCGATATGTTCCTGAAAGAGGTGTTCAAGCGGGGCTCCATTGACAGTCTGGATCAGGAAACCCTCTTTACCATTCAAAAGTTCTTTGAGAACAACCTGAATGTGTCTGAGACTTCCAGAAAGCTGTTTGTCCACCGAAATACATTGGTGTACCGGCTGGAGAAAATCAAAAAGCTCACCGGTCTGGATCTGCGGGAGTTTGACGACGCCATTGTGTTCAAAGTGGCGCTGATGGTCAATAAGTATCTGGATTCCAGTCCCATAAAATATTAACGGCATTTGCGGCACCTTATGGTGCCGCTTTTTTGTTTGGACAAAAGCGGAAAAATTGCGGAGCAATTTAGTAGCATGGCGGGCGGCAGATTGCCGCCCCTACGGGAGCGTTATTGTAACCGGTTGACCGTAGGGGCGGATAGTATCCGCCCGCTTAATCCCGCAGGTCGGCGCCGGTACGCCGGTGCGATCGAGGGGATAAAAACGGGCCGATGTGGGCATCGGCCCCTACAAAATTCAATTCAATAAATCAATAAAATAACCGGTAGGGGCGGCAATCTGCCGCCCGCTGTGTAATCCCTCCGTCAATGCCTGCGGCATTGCCACCTCCCTTTTCAAGGGAGCCAATGCGGTTACAAAATCTAAGCCCCCCTTGCAAAGGGTGACTCCCCGCAGTGCGGGGAGATGTCGCGCAGCGACAGAGGGGACGGGCGCCCGTTAGGCGGAGCGGCGTAGCCGCAGGGGGGATTGGCCGAAGGCACATTTCACTCCGGTTACAAAGTTCTTGTAGGGTGCGATGCCCACATCGCACCGTAGCAAGCGAATTTGCCCGGTGTGTTTCGCCCAAATTTTAACAACTCTGTCACATCTTTTACAAAATAATAACAAGTAAGGGGTTGATTTATCCCTTGATTTGCTATATATTATAATTAACTATATAGTGCCGTAGTGTTACCCTTAGCCTGCGGCGCCAAGTTAAAAGAGGTAAAAATTGTGATTGAATTCAGAAATGTATCTAAGGTGTACGACTCTACGGACACCCACGCCCTCAATCATGTGAATATTAAGATTGAGGATGGCGAGTTCGTGTTTGTGGTAGGCTCCTCCGGCGCCGGCAAGTCCACCTTTTTGAAGCTCATTATGCACGAGGAAAAGCCCACGGAGGGCGAGGTGATCTTTAACGAGTATTCCTCCGCCACTTTGAAGAAGCGGCAGGTGCCCTATTACCGCCGCACCATGGGTATTGTGTTCCAGGACTTCCGCCTGATCCCCAAGATGACGGTGTATGACAATGTGGCCTTTGCCATGCGGGTGATCGGCGCTAAGGAGAAGGACATTCGCAAGCGGGTGCCTTATATCCTTCAACTGGTGGGGCTGAGCCAAAAGGCGCGCTCCATGCCCAATGAGTTGTCCGGCGGCGAGCAGCAGCGTGTATCCTTGGCGCGCGCGTTGGTGAACAATCCCAAGGTCATCATCGCGGACGAGCCCACCGGCAATGTGGACCCGGAGATGAGCCACGAGATCGTGGAGCTGCTTACCAAGATTAACAACGCCGGCACCACCGTGATCATGGTGACCCATGAACACGATTTGGTGCGCTCTTTCCAGCGGCGGGTAATCGTGATCAAGAACGGCGAAGTGGTCTCCGACACCCCGGACCCCACTCACGCCCGGTTTGAGAGCAGCGAGCCCCGCAAAGAAACGGATATGTTCTTTTACGAAGAGGGCACTTCCATTGATCTGTCCAAGACGGCAGACGCCCGGACGGACGAGGATGTGTTTGACAACTTAGAGTCCCTGGCGGACGAGACCCCGGCGCAGGCAGCGGCCACCCCGGAGGATGAGAACGGAGGTGCGGCAGAATGACCGGCGCAAGTTTAAGATATTTAATTAAAGAGGGCTTTCGCAACACCTGGACCAATCGGATGATGTCCATCGCGTCCATTTGCGTATTGATGAGCTGCTTGGTGCTCATCGGCTCTGCATCAATGATTTTTTTGAATATGGACTCCCTGCTCTCCCGCATTGAGGAGGAGAACGTGATCATGGTCTATATTAAGGATGACGCAAACCAGGCCGCCATTGACACCATGGGTCAGGAAATTAAGGCCCTGGGCAATGTGAAGGAGCTGGAGTATGTGCCCAAGGAAAAGGCGTGGGCACAGCAGCTGGAAACCATGGAGGATGCCCAGGCCAAGTTCTTTACCCAGATCAGTTCGGATATTCCGCTGCCCAATGCCTACAAGGTGACGGTAGCCGATCTTGGCAAGTTTGATCAAACGGTCAAAGGACTAAAAGGGCTGAAAAATGTAGACACCATTCGAGAGAACAAGGACCTGGCGCAAAAGCTGGTGTCCATTCGGCAGGGCATTACGGTGATCTCCATTGTGATCATCGGCGTGCTGTTTGCCATCTCTCTGTTCATTATCTCCAACACCATTAAGTTGACGGTGTATTCCCGCCGGTTGGAGATCAGCATTATGAAGAGCGTGGGCGCCACCAACAGCTTTGTGCGCCTACCCTTCGTGGTAGAGGGTATGATCCTTGGTATCGTGTCCGGCGCTGTGTCGCTGGGGCTGGTATGGGGGCTGTATGAGCTGGCGGTGCGCCAGTTCGGCGACCTGCTGAGAAGCCTGTCCCTGTCTGCGCTGCCCTTTGCCCCCTATGCGCTGCAAATGCTGGGCATCTTTGTTGCTATCGGTATTATTAGCGGTGTGGGCGGCTCCATGATCACCATGCGCAAGTACCTGAATAAGGAAGGTAGTGAGATTAGTGCAGTCTAAATCCAAAATTTGGTTGCGGCGGCTGTTTTGCCTGCTTTGCAGCCTTGTGTTGGTGCTGACCGCCGGGGTAAGCTCCGCCTTTGTGGCAGAGGCTAAGTCCCGTTCGGAGCTGGAGAGCGAAAAAAGCAAAATTCAGTCCCGAATCAACAGCACCCAAAGCAAGCTGAACAGCTTGTCCAAGCAAAAGAAAGATACGCAGGAATATATCAACACCCTGCAGGAAAAAATAAGCCTGTTGCAGGACAAGATCTCCAATTTGGAGAGCGACAAGTCCGCCCTGCAATCGGAGATTGACGCCACCCAGGCGAAGATTGAAAAAACCGCTGCGGATATTGAGGAGACCCAGCGTCAAATTGACCAAAAGCAAAAGGAATTTGACGCTACATACGCCGAGTATTGTCAGCGGCTGCGGGCTATGTATATCAGCGGCAGCGCCTCCACTTTGGAAGTGCTGCTCACCTGCTCTGACCTGTCCAGTCTTTTGACCCGGTCGGAGATGATCAAGTCCGTCTCCCAGCAGGACAGCGCCACCTTGGACAGCCTGATGAAGAAGATGGAGGAGATCGAGGCGCAAAAGCAGAAGCTGGAGGAAAAACGCAACCAGCTGAACGCGGACAAAAAGAGCCTGGAGACGGACAAAGCTGCCCTCCAGAAGAATATTAACGATATTTCTTCCACCAAGGCGGATCTGGACAGCGAGGCCGCAGAGTGCAATGCCCAAATGCGCAAGCTCTCCAAGCAGAGCTCCGAGTATCAGGAAGCCATTGAGACGGATCAAAAGCAGTTGCAGCAGGTGCAAAATGATATCAGCGCCGCCATTGCCGCTGCCGGTTCGCACGGCTCCGGCAGCATCAGCGGTTCTCACGGCTCCGGCAACGGTCGGTTGCGCTATCCTACGGACAGCCGCTCCATTTCTGCCGGGTATCCCAACTACTCCAGCGGTCGTTACCACGGGGGCATTGATTTCCCGGTATCCACCGGCTCCAATGTGTATGCAGCCGCCAGCGGCACGGTGATTTTGGTTAAGTACCTGAATTACAGCTACGGTCGGTATTTGATCATTGACCACGGGGACGGCCTGTCCACCCTGTATGCCCATAACAGCCAAATTTTGGTGAGCGTGGGCGAGAAGGTCAGCGCCGGTCAGGTGGTGGCCAAGAGCGGCTCCACCGGCAACTCCACCGGCCCGCACTGCCACTTTGAAGTGCGCGTCAACGGCTCCCAAGTGAACCCGCTGAATTATCTGTAAATAGAAACGGCGACGGCGCCCCACCGTGGGCTGCCGCCGTACCATACAACAAGAATAGACCACAAAGGAAGTGAAGCCAGTGAAGCGGCAAAGACATGGAAAACAAGTTTTGGCTGTTTTGCTGGCTTTCTGTCTGTTTTTACCTGCTGTGTTCTCCACCCCGGCGGCTGTGCCGGCAGCGGACACCGGGCTCAACAGCCAAATGACGCCGGAGGAGCAGCAATCCTACCTGGAAATGAAGCTGCGCCAAACGGAAAAAACCTTGGAGACCCTGGGCAAGCAAAGCAAGGACACCCAGGCGTACCTGGATGCCCTGGATCAGAAGATCGGCTACCTGCGCAGCCAGTTAAAGCTGACGGAGCAAAAGGTGGACACGGCGGAGAACCGCATTACCGTGCTGCAAAAGCAGCAGAAGAAAAATCGGCAGGATCAGGCGGCGCTGCAGCAGCAGATTACAGACACCAAGCAGCAGATCACTGTGCTGGACGCCCAGTTTCAGCAGAACTATCAGCGCTACTGCCAGCGGCTGCGGGCCATGTATATCAGCGGCGAGACCAATGTGCTGGCGTTCCTGCTGGGCAGCACGGACATCGGCCAGCTGCTCACCCGCTACGAGATGGTGGCAAGGGTTGCCAAGCAGGACACGGCGCTGCTCCGGTCCGTACAGACAGAGGGCACCCGGCTGGAACAGGCCAAAACGGACCTGACCACCCGGCAAAAAGACCTGCAAACCAAAAAGACGGCATTGGCCGCCAGCCAAACGGAGCTGGAACAGACGGTGACCACCTTGCAGGCGGATCAGAAAGATTTGACCACCCGGCGGCAGGTGCTTACCGGCCAGCAGACAGAGGCCAACCGGCTGCTTAAGCAGTTGACGGATAAGACCAAGGCCTATACCGAGTACCGGGATGTGACCCAAAACGATCTGGATGAGATCGACCGCCAAATTGAAGAAGCGGCAAAGAAATATACAACCACCACAACCACAACCACGACCACAACAAAGAAGCATACCACGACAAAGCACGGCGAGAGCGCAGGCACGACTGCTTCCACCACAAAGAAGCACACCACCACGGAGAGCAAGCGGCTGCGCCTAACCTATCCGGTGCCCAGCCAAACCCGCATTACCACCGCGTTCCATGGCTACGCCGGACACTCCGGCTGCGATTTTGCATGCGCCAGCGGCTCCCGCGTTGTGGCGGCAGAAAGCGGCACGGTGATCGTGTCGGCCGATCTGACGAACAGCGACGGCAGCTACCGCAGCTACGGGCGCTACATTGTGATCGCCCACGACAAGACGGACAGCGTCGGCAATTCGGTGTATACCCTGTACGCCCACAACAGTCGGCGGGTGGTATCTGCCGGCACGCATGTGCACCGTGGCCAGCTGATTGCTTACAGCGGCTCCACCGGTAACTCCACCGGCCCGCACTGCCACTTTGAAGTGCGCACCCCCACCGCGTCGTATAACGACTGCGTGAACCCGGAAATTTATTTGCCCTAATGCGTCAAGGAGATGGAACAGAATATGAAAAAATACAGTCAAAAGCTCCTGGCGTTGGTGCTGGCGTGCGCCCTGTTGTGCGCCCTGCCCGGGGGCAGCGCCTGGGGTGCGGAGACCGCGGAGAGTACCACGGCGGCGGAGACCACCACGGACAAGGCGGCGGAGAACGCCAAAAAGGATCAGGCCAAAAAGAGCCTGGAGCAGCAGCAAAAAGAGCTGCAAAAAAGCATAGAAGAAAGCGAAAAGAAGCTGGCGGAGCTGGGCAAAAGCTCCAAGGTGACCCAGGATTATGTGGACACTTTAGATCAAAAAATCGGCGCCATGAACGACCGACTGACGGTGCTGCAAGCCCAGGTGGACGAGAGCCAAAAGGCCATTGACACGCTAAAGCCCCAGATTGCTGCCAACAAAAAGCAGCTGGATGCTCTGCAAAAGGAAGTGGACGCCGGCCAAAAGGAACTGAACAAGCTCAACGACCGGTTCGAGGCCACCTATCAGGCCTATTGCTACCGGCTGCGGGTGATGTACATAAGCGGTGAGTACAGCATTATCTCCGCGCTGCTGGGGTGCAAGGATATTTCCGGCTTCCTTACCCGGTACGAGATGATCAAGGCCGTGTCCAAGAGCGACACGGAGTTGCTGCAAGAGGTCAATGGCAAGATGGAGGAGATCTGTTCCAAGCAAAACGGCCTGAACCAGCAAAAAGCGCAGTACCAAAAGGTCAAAAAAGACCTGGACGAAAAAAACAAAACCTTAAAAGCCAAGCAGGCTGCCATTGAGCGGGACCAGGAGGGCATTGCCACCAGCAAGGTGACCCTGGCCCAGGACCGGGCGGAGAGTGACGCACTCTTGGCGCAGCTGACAGCGCAGAACCGAATGTACACCGAGTACCGTAACGAGGACGAAAAGCTGCAGCAGCAGGTGGAAAGCGAGATCGACGCCCTGATCAGCGGTTTGAAGAACGCAGACGAGGTGACCACCCTGTCAAAAAAGGACAAGGAGCACACCACCTCTAAGAACAACACCGCCGGGGGCAAGGCCCAAGGGGTTTACAGCCACTCGGACGCGGCGCTGAATATGACTTATCCGGTGCCCGGGCACTATACTGTCAGTGCCGGGTTCCCCAATTACTCCAGCGGCAAGTACCACGGGGGGCTGGACTTCCCTTGCGGCGTAGGCTCCAAGGTGGTGGCCGCCCAGTCCGGGGTGGTGATTACCGTCAAGCGGCTGGATTACAGCTACGGCTACTATGTGATGATCTATCACGGCACAGACAGCCACGGCCGCAGCGTGGTGACCCTGTACGCCCACAATTCGTCTATTTTAGTGGGCACCGGCCAAACGGTGAAGAAGGGTCAGCAGATCGCCAAGAGCGGTTCTACCGGCAATTCCACCGGGCCTCACAGCCATTTCGAAATTCGGCTGAATGGCACCCGGGTGAACCCCACTTACTATTTGAGCAAATAACATGAACAAAATCAATTACGATCGTATGTGTATGGCCGTGATCCGGCAGCAAACGGCGGCAGGGCGAGTACCCACCCTGCTGCTGCACAGCTGCTGCGCCCCCTGTTCCAGCGCCACGCTGGAGTGGCTGTCGCAGTATTTTCAGATCACGGTCTTTTATTATAATCCGAATATTGCCCCGGAGGGAGAGTTCCAAAAGCGCTTGGCGGAGCAGCGGCGGCTGATTGCGCACCAGCCGGCAGTGCACCCGGTGCAGCTGATCGCCGGGGACTACGAACCGGCGGCCTTTGCGGCTGTTGCCAAGGGGTATGAGGACTGCCCGGAGGGGGGCGCCCGCTGTATGCGCTGCTATCGCCAGCGACTGGAAAAGACGGCGGCGCTGGCCAAGGAAATGGGCTTTGACTATTTTTGCACCACCCTAAGCATCAGCCCCTTAAAGGACGCCCAAAAGATCAATGCCATTGGGCAGAGCGTAGGGGAGCAGTACGGGGTGGCCTGGTTGCCCTCGGATTTTAAGAAGCAGGAGCGGTACAAGCGCTCCATTGCGCTGTCCCGGGAGTACGGCCTGTATCGCCAAAACTTCTGCGGCTGTGTGTATTCTAAGCAAGAGAAGGAGAAACCGGTATGACCAATCCCCTGGCAGACCGTATCCGCCCGGAAAGCCTGGAGCAGGTGGTGGGCCAGCAGCACTTGCTGGGCCCCGGCAAGGCTCTGCGGCAGCTGATCGAGAGCGGCGATATTCCAAATTTGATTTTTTACGGCCCGCCGGGGGTGGGCAAGACCACGGTGGCGTCCATTATTGCCAAGCGCACGGATCGCGCCTTGCGGCGGCTTAACGGCACCAACGCCTCTACGGCGGATATTCGGGCACTGGTGGCAGAACTGGACACCCTGTCTGCGCCTAACGGCATATTGTTGTATTTGGACGAGATCCAGTATTTTAACAAACGCCAGCAGCAGTCCCTGCTGGAATACATAGAAAACGGCAAGATCACCTTGATCGCCAGCACCACGGAGAATCCGTATTTTTATATTTATCCGGCAGTGCTCAGCCGGTGCACGGTGTTTGAGTTCAAATCCGTCACCCCGGCAGATGTGGTGCCCGCGGTGGAACGGGGCTTCCGTTTGCTGGAGGAGGAGAACGGCAGCCCGGTAGAGTTGGCGGACGGCGTGGCTCGCACCCTGGCAGAGCGGGGCGGCGGTGATGTGCGCAAGTCCCTGGGCGCGGTGGAAAACTGCTATTTTGCTGCCCAGGAGACGGACGGTAAAAAGCGGATCACCCCGGAATTGGTGGATCAGCTGACTCAAAAAAGCGGCGCCCGCTATGATCGGCTGGGCGACGAGCATTACGATATTATTTCTGCCTACCAAAAATCTATGCGGGGCTCGGACCCGGACGCTGCGCTCCATTATTTGGCGCGGCTGCTGGAGGCGGGGGATCTGCCCTCCGCCTGTCGGCGGCTGATGGTCTGTGCCTGTGAGGATGTGGGGCTGGCGTATCCCCAGATCATTCCAATTGTTAAGGCGGCGGTGGACGCGGCCCAAATGCTGGGTCTGCCGGAGGCACGGCTGCCCCTGGCGGACGCGGTGGTGCTGGTGGCCACCAGTCCCAAGAGCAATACCGCCCATGACGCCATTAACGCGGCTATGGCGGATGTGCAGCGGGGCAATTACTCGCCCATTCCCCGCCGACTGCAAAACAAGCACTACGACGGTGCAGACGCCAAGGTGAAAGGGCAGTTTTACAAATACCCCCATGAATATGAAAATCACTGGGTGGAGCAGCAGTACCTGCCGGATGTGCTTAAGGGTACGCAGTATTATCATTTTGGCGACAACAAGACCGAGCAGGCCGCCCATGCCTACTGGGAGCGGGTGAAGAAGAGGAAACTGTAAATATGACCAAGAAAGAACGATTTTTGCGGGTGGCGGCTGCCTTGGAGCAGCTGTACCCGGACGCCAGATGCTCTCTGTTCTCCGGCAACGCCTTTGAACTGCTGGTGGCGGTGCGTCTGTCTGCCCAGTGTACGGACGCCCGGGTGAACCAGGTGACCCCGGCGCTGTTTGCCAAGTACCCCACATTGGAGGACTACTGCAACGCCGATGTGGCGGATATAGAGCGACTGATTTACTCCTGCGGGTTTTACAAGACCAAGGCGGAGAATATTATAGAAATGGCACGCAAAGTACGAGACGACTACGATGGTCGGGTGCCGGACACCATTGAGGACCTGCTGACCCTGCCCGGGGTGGGACGCAAAACCGCCAACCTGATCGTGGGTGATGTGTACGGCAAGGAGAGCGTGGTGGTAGACACCCACATGATCCGCATTGCCAATCGGCTGGGGCTGGTGGCAACGAAAGATCCCAAGCAGATCGAATTTGCCTTAAAGAAGATCATTCCCCCGGATATGGGGTCGGATTTTTGCCACCGCATTGTGCTGTTTGGGCGGGATATTTGCCCGGCCCGCAGCCCTAAGTGCGAGAGGTGTCCCCTGGCAGACGGTACTTGCCGCCGCGTAGGAGTGGCTGCCAAAAAGTGAAGAATTGAGGACGAGAAAATGCAAGCAAACAGCGGCAATATCATATTGATCGGTATGCCCGGCAGCGGCAAATCCACCTGCGGGGTGGTGGCAGCCAAGCTGCTGCTGAAGAATTTTTTTGACACGGACCTGCTGATCCAAAATCGGGAGGGTCAGCGCCTGCAACAGATCATTGACGAAAAAGGGCTGGACTACTTTGCCCGGGCAGAGGAGGAGGCCGTTTTGTCCCTGGATATTGCCGGTACGGTGATCGCCACCGGCGGCTCCGTGGTGTATTCCCCGGCGGCCATGGAGCACCTGCGCCGCATGGGCAAGGTGATTTATCTGCATCTGGAGTATGAGACTATGTGCCGCCGTATTCAGAATTTAGACAGTCGGGGCGTGGTACTGCAAGCGGGCTACACCTTGCAGGATATGTACAAGGAGCGGCTGCCCCTGTACCGCCGGTATGCAGATGCAGTGATTAAGTGCGACAACAACACGGTGGAACAGACCGCCCAGCAGATCGCCCGCTGCGCCCGATAAAAGGAGAAAGAAATGGAGAAGAGAAGAAAGACGAAAAAGAGATTTTCTGCCCTCACCAGCTTTTTGCTGGCGCTGGCTCTGCTGACGGGCACGCTGGGCGCGCTGCCGACAGAGTGCTTTGCCGCCCAACCGGAAAAGGCGGCGTTTCACAGCACTTACGGTTTTCGCCTGGGCAGCAGCGCCAAGATGGAGCTGCAATTCCGGGATAAATTAGAGAAGAATTACAAGGTCAACGGCAACACCTACTACGGCAACCAAACCGATCTGAGTCGCCAACTGCGGGACCAGATGGTGGGGCGCAGCGACCAGGTGGTGCTGCGCTTGGCCACCGATCGGCGGGGGTTGACCGGCAGGAGCAACAGCGCCGCACAAGCGCGTGAGGAGCTGTTTCTTGGCCTGCTTAACGACGCCACCAGCGGAACTCCGTTTCTGCTCGGGATGGGGACTATCTGCGCTGGCAGCTGGGCAGCGTTAGCGGCGTGCTGTATGCGGACGGCAGCAAAAACGGGGTCTATTACTACCGGGTGATCTATTACGGCTTGGGTTATTACACCACCGCCGCCGAGGAGCAGTGGGTGGATCGGTATGTGCAGAAGTATGTGCGCCGGGTGGACCGAAACAAAATGAGCGATTATGACCTGGCAAAGAAGGTGCACGACGATGTGTGCCGTGCTACGGTCTATGATATGGAGATGGACAGCCGGTACGACGACTATGATTTCTCTGCCTATGGGTGCCTGTATGTGGGTCGTTGCGTGTGCCAGGGGTATGCGCTGGCGTACTACCGGCTGTGTCGGGAGCTGGGATTGTCGGTGCGCTTTGTGTACTCGGATCCGCACGAGGGCTGCCACGCCTGGAACTTGGTACAGGTGGGCGGCAAATACTATTATGTGGACTGCACTTGGGACGATACCTACCATGAAGGCAATATCGTCTACAACTTCTTCCTAAAGAATTACACGGATTTGCAGGCGATGGACAGCGACTATCACGAGCACCGGCTGGACGACGGTGTGTATGCAGACGCGGACTTGACCCGCAATTATGTGGACCGGGTGGCCGCTCGCAGCTATGAGCCGCTGCTGCCTAATATGGGCAATGTGGTGGTGCGCCTGAGCCAAACTCAATTTACTTACAATGGCAAGGCACAGGGGCCCAAGCTGACGGCTACCTACGCCGGGCAGCCCTTTAACGGCTACACCGTCCGCGGCGGCACCGCCACCAATCCGGGTACGTACACCGTGACCCTGCGGGGCACCGGCGGCGACAGCACCGGGCGTACCTACACCATTCGACCGGCTAAGGTACAGCAGATCAAGATCACCAAGCGGGAGCCCAAGGCGCTGACCTTCAGCTGGCAAAAGGCTGTGGGGGCGAGCACCTACCGCTTGCAGCAAAAGAAAAACGGCAAGTGGGTCACCGTTAAGACCGTCAGCGGCAACAGCGCCAAAATCGGCGGTTTGTCTCCGGCTACCACTTACACTTTCCGGATTGCGGCTTACAAGGGCGGCATTGCCGGTGCATACGGCAGCAATTATGTGACCTGCACCACCCCGCTTACTCCGGCGGCGCCTAAGCTGACAGCCGGCAAGGGTACGGTCACGGTGAAGTGGAAGAAGGTGACCGCTTCCGGTTATGAGGTGCGCTATTCCACCCGATCAAATATGAAAAAGGCCAAGACGGTGAAGATCGGCTCCGGCAAGACGGTGCAGAAGAAATTAAGCAAGCTCTCCCGTCATAAAAAATATTATGTGCAGGTGCGGGCGGTTAAGACCCGCAAGAACGCAGACGGCAAAACGGTGACCTATCGGGGCGCCTGGTCCGGCAAAAAGAGCATTTCTACCAAATGAATATCACCTTTTGCGTCGGATTTTCTACTTGCAGGGCGGCGCAAAAAGTGCTATTATAGTAAAAATATTCTTCACGGAATAGGAATTTATTGATAACGGAGGTAATGTAATGAGCGAATACGGCGCAAAGTTTGTAAAAGAAGGGCTGACCTTTGACGATGTTCTGCTGATCCCGGCAGAGTCCGATGTGTTGCCCAACGAAGTGGATTTGTCCACCAAGTTGACCAAGGATATTACCCTGAATATCCCCTTGATGACCTCTGCCATGGACACGGTCACCGAGTCCAATATGGCCATCGCCATTGCCCGTGAGGGCGGTATCGGCGTGATTCACAAGAATATGACCATTGAGGATCAGGCCACTGAGGTCGATAAGGTAAAGCGCTCGGAGAACGGCGTCATTACCAATCCGTTTTTCCTCTCTCCCCGGCACTTGGCCCAGGACGCAGAGGATCTGATGCGTAAATACAAGATCAGCGGTGTGCCCATCTGCGAGGCGGACGGCACGCTGGTGGGTATTCTTACCAACCGGGATATGCGGTTTATGACGGACTTCTCCGTGCCCATCTCCACTGTGATGACCCCCAAGGATAAGCTGGTCACCGCGATGGCCGGCACCACCCTGGAGGAGGCCAAGAAAATTCTGATGCGCTCCAAGGTGGAGAAGCTGCCGCTGGTAGACAAGAACGGCAAGCTTACCGGCTTGGTGACCATTAAGGATATTGAAAAGAGCGTTAAGTACCCCAACACCGCCCGCGACGAGAAGGGTCGCCTGTTGTGCGCTGCCGCTATCGGTGTAACCAAGGATATTATGGATCGTGCCGGCGCGCTGGTCAACGCCCAGGTAGACGCCCTGATTTTGGACTCTGCCCACGGTCATTCCGCCAATATTTTGAAGGCGGTAGAGCAGGTGAAAAATGCGTTCCCGCAGATCTCTCTGATTGCCGGTAATGTGGCCACCGCAGAAGGCACCGAGGCTTTGATCAAGGCCGGTGCAGATGCGGTAAAGGTGGGTATCGGCCCCGGCTCTATCTGCACCACCCGTGTGGTTGCCGGTATCGGTGTGCCCCAGATCACAGCGATTTATGACGCGGCAGAGATGGCCGACAAGTACGGTATCCCGATCATTGCAGACGGTGGTATTAAGTACAGCGGCGAAATCGTAAAGGCCATTGCGGCCGGCGGTTCCGTAGTGATGGTCGGCTCTTTGGTGGCCGGTTGTGAGGAGTCTCCCGGTGAGACGGAGATTTACCAGGGCCGTCAGTTTAAGGTGTACCGCGGCATGGGCTCTTTGGGCGCCATGAATAAGGGCTCTGCCGACCGTTACTTCCAAAACGGCACCAAGAAGTTCGTGCCGGAGGGCGTAGAGGGTCGTGTACCTTACAAGGGCCCGGTAGGCGATACCGTGTTCCAGATGATGGGCGGTTTGCGCTCCGGTATGGGCTATGTGGGCTGCCACAGCATTGCGGAGCTGCGCACCAATGCCAAGTTTATTAAGATCACCGGTGCAGGTTTGGTGGAGAGCCACCCCCACGATGTGTATATCACCAAGGAGGCGCCCAACTACTCCGGCAGCCGCCAGGATTGATTTTAGGAAAATGATGTTTCAAATGCCGAGATCCAGCCGTTTCTCGGCATTTGTCCGCTTTTGAGGTGAGTCTATGGCACAGCCGCAAAGCCGCTGGGTGCGGTTTAAGAGATTCTTAAAACGGAATATGACCCCCACCTGGGCCAAGCATTTTTCGTACCAGGTGTTCAGCTTCCTGGTGTCTGTGGCTATGGTGATCGGGGTGGCCAATTATGCCATCACTCGCTCGTATGACGAAAGGAAGTTGACTTTTGTGGATGGATTTACCATTACGGCCCATACCGGCGCGTTCAATACGAACCAAAACAGCCTGGAGGCTGTGCAGGCGGCGATTGACCATCAGGTAGAGGTGATGGAGATTGATGTGCGCCAGCGGCCGAACGGTATTTTGGTGATGGCCCACGACTTGGTGGTCAAAAACAGCGACGGCGTGCCCCTGGCAGACGCCTTTGCTCTGCTGGAGCCGACTGCCATTCGCTTGAATTTGGATATTAAGGAGACCAAAGTGCTGGGTGCGCTCCATGATCTGTTGGTGGAGTACAACCTGTACGATCGGGTGTTTCTCACCGGGCTGGAGGTGTGGAATATGAACGCAGTAAAAGCCTCCACCTGCCGTGACCTGCCCTATTATCTCAATTATATTCCCTCCCGGTTCCAGATTTTTTCTGCGGATTACCAGCAGCGCCTGCTGAAAATACTGGAAGAGAGCGGCGCCATCGGGCTGAACTGTAATTATAAGCATGTGGGCGGTCGGCTGAGCAACTTCCTGCATAAGAACGGGTACAAACTCTCTGTTTGGACCGTAGATCGGCGCGATACCATGAAGCGCATTTTGGTGGCAAAACCGGACAATATCACCACCAAGCAGTACGATAAGCTGCAAGATGTAATCGCCCGGTGGGGGAAGAATAAATAAACGCAAAAAGAAAAGAGCACCCATGTGGGTGCTCTTTTTTAATTTTCGGTCGCCTCCGGCGCAATCCCCCCTGCGGCTACGCCGCTTCCCCCCTTTGCAAGGGGGGCAAAGATAATGTAACCCGATCAGCCTCCCTTGTAAAGGGAGGTGGCAATGCCGTTAGGCATTGACGGAGGGATTGCTGCCCGCTTTTTCGATAACCCCTTATTCAAAATATCCCTGCAAGGCGGACCAAATGCGGGCCTCTACCTGATCCGGCTGGCCGCTGCCGTCCACGATGAGAATGTGCTCTTCCGTTTTTAATCGGTCAAACACCTGCTGATACCCGGTGCGAATTTGGCGAGCCAGTTCTGTTTTTTCATAGAATTCCGCGGCGCCGCCCCGGTGCGCTCTCCGGCGGGCACATTCCTCCGGGTCCACATCGACAAACACTACGGCGTCCGGGCGCAGGGTGCGCCGGGCAAAGGCGTTGTATCGCAGCAGATCCTCTAAATCAGAGGTGAGGGTCTGGTAGGCGAAGTTGGAAAAATAGTACCGATCGCACAGCACCGTTTGGCCGGCCTCCAGTCGAGGCAGCAGGTCCTTTGCAATATGCTCCACGCGGTCGGCGGCATACAGCAGCGCTACCGTCTCCGGCGCCAAGGCCAGCTTTTTTTGGCTGAACTGTTGACACAGTATCCCCGGGGCGCTGTCGCCCGGCTCCCGGGTACAGTAAACAGCGCTTGTGCCCAGTTTTTCCGTCAGTCGAGCACCCAGCCGCTCCAATTGGGTGGTCTTGCCGCTGCCGTCCAGTCCCTCAAATACAATGAATTTGCCCTGTTTCATACGCCCACCTCATTTTGTTTCTCTCCCCAGTATAGCAAAATTTCACCCCCCGGGCAAGACCAAGGCGGAAATTGGGGGGATAATCTGAAAATCCCCTTGCAATATAGAGCCAAAATCGGTATGATATAGGGGATCACAAAAATCGCGCCGGGGCGCTTGCGCCGGCCTGTTCAATGGGGTAAAAAGATGAACAAGTATGCAAAGGATCCGCAGGAGCTGCGGCGCATTTGCGCCAACCTGACTTTTGCAAAACAGCTGGGACTGATTGACGACGACAGTCTGGAGGCGGCAGAAGAACGCTGCCGTCGGGAGAACGCCCGCCGTGGGGAAAAGCTGGCTGCCGGGGAAGTGGTGTATGGCTTGACCGCCTATCCGCAATATGAATGCACCCGCTTTCGGCTGGCATTCGCCGGGGAACGCAAGCAGGTGCGTTACAATTATGCGCCGATTACTGCCCGGGAAGAAAAGGCCTATTACAAGGCCAACAAGGACCTGTTTACGCGCTATATGGGGGACAAATTCCGTTTTCGTGAAGTGAAGCAGGTGGTTCGTAAGAAAATGCGAGAGGAGGAGTATGACCGTGCCGTCCAAGACTTATTACGTTAGTTCTCTTCACGGCAGTGCCGATTTTGACGGCTTGACCCCGCAGACACCGTTCTTGCACCCGGCGCAGGTCAGTGCCCTTTCTTTGCAGCCGGGAGACAAGGTGCTCTTAGAGCGGGGCAGCGTGTTTGCCGGCGAGGCCATGCACCTGAAAAACTGCGGCGATATTGCCGGCGCGCCCATAGAGATTGGCGCCTACGGTACGGGCGATGACTTGCCTTGTATTGCGGCAAACGGTACCGGTGTATGGTACCAGGATTACGGCACGCCACTGGATTTTGACGGCCATGTATATCGGGGAGAAGTGTCCTCCGCCGTGCTGCTCTATGATGTGGAGAATATTGTGCTGCGGGATCTGGAGATCACCAACGATGCGCCCTTTACCGACCTGGAAAGCTACTGCGCTGCAGACAAGATGGACCGCACCGGCGTGGCGGTTGTAGCCCGGGATCGGGGTACCCTGCACAGCATTACGCTCACCGGACTGTTTGTCCATGATGTGAAGGGCAATGTATACAACAAGCACATGAATAACGGCGGCATTTATATGACCGCCCTGACTCCGGCCGATGAGGCCAAGACCGGCGTGGCTCGGTATGACGGTGTAACGGTGGAGAACTGTATGGTTCAGCAGGTGAGCCGCTGGGGTATTGCAGTGGGTTACAGCTATCGGCACCGGGACTTTGCTGCCAAAGAGCTGGCAGAAGAAGTTTTCTTAAAATACGGCCACGAAAATATTACCCTGCGGGGCAATTATGTGGTGGCTGCCGGGGGCGACGCGATTACACCCATGTACGCCCTGCGCCCGCTGGTGGAGCACAACACGGCGGACAGCTGTGCCTTTGAGATGAACGACCGCTATTACAAATACCCGGGCAAGCGCCAGGGCAAGGTGGCGGCGGCCATTTGGCCCTGGAAGTGCAAGGACGCCCTGCTGCGGTACAACGATGTGGCAGATACCAAACTGAACCAGGACGGTATGGCCTATGACGCAGACTCCGGAGACGGCACCGTGTATGAATACAATTACTCCGCTTACAACGAGGGCGGAGCCATGATGTTTTGCCTGGGCGAGGCGGTGCACAGCACCTATCGCCACAATGTAAGCTACCGGGATCTGGGGGGCGTGCTGTCGCCTTCTGGCAACCCGGACGGTTTGGTAGAGGGCAACACATTTTATATGGAGCCGGGTGTGCCCTTGAGGCGCAAACGCAACCACGGCAAGATGAAACTGGTGAACAACACCGTCGTTCCGGCGGACAGCAAGGAAGATTGAGGTAACAAACTATGGCAAACAGAAAGGGCAGAGTCACCATCCCCACCGACCTGGATGTGGTGCCCCAGACCAAAGAAATTATGGAGCGCTGGGGCGCAGACGCCCTGCGTGACTGCGACGGCACAGAGTTCCCCCAGGAGCTGAAAGACACCGGCGCCAAGATCTACGCCACCTACTGCACCACCCGCAAGGACAACGCCTGGGCCAAGGCGAACCCGGACGAGGTGCAGCAGATGTACATTATGACCCCGTTCCATACGGCGGTGAAGGACACGCTGGAGATCCACCTGATGGATCACCTGTACCCGGCAATGCTGAAGGTGAATACTTATGATGATATGCAGCGTTGGTGGGAAGTGATGGACCGCACCACCGGTGCGCCGGTGCCGGTAAAGGACTGGCGTTATGATGCAGAGAGCGGCAATGTGGTGATCCGCACCGTGCCCTTCCACCAATACACCGTCAGCTTTTTGACCTACATTATGTGGGACCCGGTGAATATGTATAACGCGGTGGTCAACGACTGGAAAGACGCAGAGCCGCAGATCACCTTTGATGTGCGCCAGCCCAAGACCCATGCCCACTCTATGGAGCGGCTGCGCCGGTTTTTGGACGAGCACCCGTATGTGGATGTGATCCGCTTTACCACCTTCTTCCACCAGTTTACCTTGGTATTTGACGAGATGGCGCGGGAGAAGTGGGTGGATTGGTTCGGCTATTCTGCCTCTGTCAGCCCGTATATCTTAAAACAGTTTGAGCAGGAGGTGGGCTACAAGTTCCGCCCGGAGTTCATTATTGACCAGGGTTATATGAACAACAGCTACCGGATCCCCACGAAGGAATTTAAGGACTTCCAGGCGTTCCAGCGCCGGGAGGTGGCTAAGCTGGCCAAAGAGATGGTAGATATTGTGCACAGCTACGGCAAAGAGGCTATGATGTTTATGGGCGACCACTGGATCGGCATGGAA
>ERZ827088.656-NODE-656-length-49029-cov-4.664761_pt1 | contig 49029 bp, 32 predicted proteins | sample MGYA00519922_ERZ827088 | MGnify/ENA primary metagenome ERZ827088 (study PRJEB31778, sample SAMEA3449254) | human gut metagenome | biome: human gut; feature: human-associated habitat; material: faeces | place: United Kingdom | collected 2010/2012 ...
GCTGCGATCAAGCCCTGGAGGATTCGAAGGGAGCTGGCCGTATAGGACTTACCCGGCTGCAAAGGTAGATATTTTTTCTAAAACTACAAGTGTTTACTTCACATTTTCTACAGCTAAAAGTATTATACTTTGATTGCCAACACTTTGAAAAACTCCATTTCTGACACTTATCCGAGGATTAGAGTATCCGAAGATCCGTTTCTTCAATCCGTCTTGTCGGGATGTGTCCACCCCGAACGACCGACCAAACGACAGCCCCATGCACGTCGAGACTGCGTTTTGTCCCACATTCCCCTCCTGCGGTCACCAGCAGGCATAGGGTGCAATGAGGGCCTAAAGTCCACGCACGAGCAGCCTAAAGGGCGTGTCCGGACCTAGCCTAGGGGAAGGTCTGCCACATCCCAAACCTCACAAACCGGACTAGCCACAGACACTCCGCCATCTATCCCAGACAGAAGCCCGCAGGACAAATGCCGCCTCACAAGGCAGGCACAATTGGCTCAGGCAACTCTTTGTCGCTTTCTGAAAAAGTACTATTTTTGCACCACTTACCACAATAGCATTAAAACTAGATGGCACAACTACACAACAACTTACAACAAACGGCCATGCTGTATGGCACCTACATGGGCATTTTTTGGATTTTCAAGTTCGCGCTGCTTCCCATCGGACTGGTCTTCTCTCCTTGCGCCCTGCTGTTCCTGTTGCTGACATGTGCCGTACCGGTCATCGTGTTTCTCATGACGCGTTCTTTCCGGGATAAACAATGCGAAGGCGAATTATCATTTTTTTCAGCATTGGTCTTCACATTCCAAATCTATTTGTTTGCTTCGATACTGACCGCAATCGGACATTACTTATATTTCCAATTCTTGGACAATGGATTTATCTATACCCAAATCCAAGCCCAACTGGATGTACTTAAGGATGAGCCGTCAATGAAAGCGCAAATCTCCCAGATTACCCATGCGATGGACATCCTCCGAGGACTCTCCCCCATCCAACTCACCATGCAATTATTATCACAAAACATATTTTACGGGATTATCTTCTCCTTGCCTATAGCCATGCTCACCATGCGCAGGAAGAGCCGACGGTAAGGACTGGAAAAACCGGATTTTTATCAGACAATGCCAACTATGAACATATCCGTAGTAGTCCCTCTGTTTAATGAGGAAGAATCGTTGCCAGAACTATTCGCATGGATCGAACGTGTGATGGCGGCCCATCACTTCACTTATGAAGTGATTTTTGTCAATGACGGAAGCACCGACCGTTCGTGGGAAGTCATCGAACAGTTGCGTGCCCAGTCGCCTTATGTGAAAGGCATCAAGTTTCGCCGGAATTATGGCAAATCGCCGGCTTTGTACTGTGGCTTCCGCAAAGCTGAAGGAGATGTGGTCATCACGATGGACGCCGACCTCCAGGACAGTCCGGATGAAATCCCCGAACTCTACCGGATGATTACTGAGGAAGGATACGACCTGGTGTCCGGCTATAAGAAGAAACGCTACGACCCCCTTTCGAAGACCATCCCCACCAAGCTGTTCAACGCCACAGCCCGTGCAGTGTCAGGCATTCACAATCTTCATGACTTCAACTGCGGACTGAAAGCCTACCGGAAAGACGTGGTGAAAAACATCGAAGTCTACGGCGAAATGCACCGCTATATTCCCTATCTGGCAAAAAATGCCGGATTTACGAAAATAGGCGAAAAGGTCGTGCACCATCAAGCCCGAAAATTCGGCAAAACAAAATTCGGCGGACTGAACCGCTTCTTCAATGGCTATCTGGACCTGCTGTTGCTTTGGTTCTTATCCAAATTCGGCGTAAAGCCCATGCACATGTTCGGCTTCTTAGGCTCCATGGTCTTCCTTCTGGGCTTCATCTCATGCGGCGTATTAGGGTTCGGCAAGCTCTATGCCATGTACAACGGGCTTCCCTACCGTCTGGTCACCGAGTCACCCTACTTCTATTTTGCCATCACAGCCATGATCATCGGCACCCAGCTGTTCCTGGCCGGCTTTGTGGGAGAATTGGTGACCCGGAATGCTCCCGAGCGCAACAATTATAAAGTAGAAAAGGAAATCTAAACACACACATGACGATGCGAACAAGAACCCCATCCCCATTACGCCACCTTCTTGCTGCGGTCGTGCTCCTGTCAGGCATTGCGGCTTGCAGCGACACCGACTGCACGACAAGCAATACGGCTTATGTAAACTATAACATCTATGACGCCAACGGCAACAGCGTGTCGCTCACCGGTCCTGTCACCGTCACGGCCGCAGGCACAGACTCCGTGCTCATCAATCAGGAAAGCAACCTGCAAAGCATGCAGCTCCCCCTGCGCTACACCAGCACGGAAGACACGTTCGTCGTACACTTGAGCGAAGTTCTCTTCGACACGATATTCGTGACCCACCAAAACATTCCCCACTTCATCTCCATGGAATGTGGCACAGGAATGTATTACCACATAGACAATGCACGTTGCACGCGACGCATATTCGACTCCATCAGCGTGGTCAACCCCGACATTAACTTTGACGCCAATGAACACATTCAAATGTATATGCCTGCTAATTAGCCTGCTGCTCTTTGCTCCCATACAAGCACAAGAGAAGAAGCAAAATCCTGAAACCGAAACGGAGAAAAAACCGTTCTTCCAGGGCGTCGGAATCGCTGTCGACTTGGGCGGCATCGGAAACAAACTGTTTGGAGGGACCTATATGAGTAGCGAAGTGGCCGCAGAAGTCAACCTGCTCAACCGCTACATGCCTGTCGTGGAAATCGGTTACGGCGTAAGCGACATGACGGACGAAGACAAAAACATCTCCTACAAAGCCTCCGCCCCCTATTTCCGTGTCGGCATGAACTATAATTTCATGCATAATAAAGACACATATAGCATCATCTACGGCGGACTCCGCTACGGCTTCTCGTCCTTCAGCTTTGACATCAGTGCGCCCGATTTGCAAGACCCTGTCTGGGGAGGAAGCACGCCTTTCCACTATGAAGGCCTCTCCTGTACGGCACAATGGGTGGAAATCGTAGCCGGCATACGTGCTCAAATCTGGAAGAACCTCCACATGGGATGGGCCGTCCGCTACAAACGGTTGCTCTCCTACACGGAGCATCCGAATGCCGACCCACACTACATCCCGGGGTATGGCGTATATGACAATGTAAAATTTGGCTTCACCTATAATATCATTTATTATCTTCCACTCTCTAAAAAGAAATGACTCTATTCGAACTCTGGATTTTAGCCATCGGACTCGCTATGGACTGCCTCACTGTCTCCATAGCCAGCGGCATCATGCTCCGCCGCATCTATTGGCGCACCATCCTCCTCACATCATTCTGCTTTGGCCTCTTCCAAGCGGTCATGCCTTTCATCGGTTGGGTCGCTACTACGCGCTTCAGTGCTCTCGCGGAACAATACGACCACTGGATAGCCTTCGCCCTGCTGGCTTTCCTGGGTGGAAAAATGATATACGAAAGTTTCAAGGACGAGGAACATCATGCATTCAATCCCCACAGTCTGAAAGTCATTCTCACGCTTTCCGTAGCCACCAGCATCGACGCGCTGGCCGTGGGCATCTCCTTCTCCTGCATCGGCTACCGCACCTTACAGTCCATCCTCATGCCGATATGCATCATCGGTTTCACCTCATTGGTCATCTCAATAGGTGGTTTCCTGACCGGCATTTTTGCCGGGAAACGCTTCCACTTCCCCGTGGAGCGCGTGGGAGGCGTCCTGCTCATAGCCATCGGCCTGAAGATACTTTATACGCACCTTTGTGGATGACGCATCGGGAAGGGAATTCATCACCACCACACTTGCCGCCCCTGCTCGTAAGTAAAGATGCGTTCGTCACCACGAGCGGAAACGTTACGCAACAGCAACAGTGAACGAAGCGGTACATTGGTATATGTCAACACATAACCGTCCGCCGTCTGTCGGCCAAGCGAACGCCATCCACCATCATAATAGAAAAGTTCGTAAGTATTGCCGGGGCAGACGAATGTCCGGTCGTGCTTGGGTGCGAAATGTATGCTCGTCAACTCCACCGGACGGCCGAAGTCGATGCCGCGCGTATAAACACGGTCATAACTGTGTTTCTTATATGTCTCCGTATAATCCTTATTCCACAACAACGTATCCGCCGGAGTCGCACCGATGAGATGTCCTTCCACCTCATGCCCATGACAGAAAAAGGCAAGACCGGCCATACGCGTTTGCTCCAAATCACACACATAGCGCACATAGCGATAACAGTTCTTCCCCTCCAGACGGATGCTGTCGGGGAACAGCGGTGTACGGTCTATGCTGCCAAGCCGCGTACGTGTACGGAAGTCCGGGGCATTGCTTGCTTCGATGTATGTTCCCTTCATTGCCGTCCATTGGTCTGTCCAGTGAGGCATCAGAGGGAAAGTGCGCGTCAGGCGGACAGTCGTGCGACGGACCGTATCCGGCCTCATCTCGATTTGTTTTCCATTGACCAACAAAAACGGATTACCTTGCGACCGACAGGCATCTCCCTCGCCCGTCATCAAGACGTAGACCACCGAATCGGCCAGATTCCTGAACACGTAACGTCCCTCACTACTGCGTGCATGACGCACCGGCGTCCAGCCGTCCCTGCTTTGATACGTCCCAATGAAAAGATACTCGTCAGCCATGGAAAGTGAAACGACCAACGAATCCATAATGCCATAAAGTGCCGACACATCTTCCAGCCCCGGGTGTGACCAGCTTTCGGGCAATCCCGGCTCGTCTTTCTGCCGCTCGTAAGAAAATCGCCACACACGCAGCGGGCGCTTTATAAAAGCCATTTTCAACGGATAATCTTCCTCCGGCATGTTGCGGCCCACAATCGTCCGTCCTTCCACCTCCGGACCTTTGCGGGCAATCGTATCCCCTCGCCTCACTGTATAAGCACCATCGTCCAGTACAAGAACCGGCCACAAGTGCCCCTGCTGACGATAGTTGCCCCATGACTCCACCCAATCCATTGCCACCGGAATGCCCAACGAACGGCACACATCGCCCATCAGCACGCAATACTGGTCACACCACATTTGACCTTGCTTGTCCAAGGCAATGGGATCGAGCGTGTAATGGCATTCTGCCACATCGGAACTTCGTCGGCCAAATGCATGGTAAATAATGGCAAAAGCCCGGCGCACATCCGTCTCACCGGCTATGAGAGGATAGTATTTGCGTGCCAGATATTCGCGCCAGCCATCGGCCAGCATCTCATTGGTAAAGCGATAAGGAAGGACATAACGGCAGAAACGGTCGAAATCCACTTCATCGTGCCAAGGTGCCTGTTCCCAGGCTTGGAAAGCCCGTTCGATGTTGCGTATCAGATAGGCGGCACTCACTGTCCTCACATCGAGTGCCACTTCGAGCCGGTCTCCCTTGTCGACCACCAACTGCTTCCACCACGGATTGAACGTGTGATAGTCCACCACCGTGTCCGACTGCACCATCATCTTGCGATAATCAGCCAACACTTCGCTCCGCACTCCGCCGTGTATCTTCATGTGGGTAATCAAAAACTCAGCCGCACGCAGTTTCAGTGAATCAACCGGTTTGCGGCTGTACACATCGAGCACGGCCTCCAGCTCGGCACGATTGTCCCTGGCCAGTTGCAGGCTCTCTTCCAAAGGGGATGAGCTGCAAGAAACAAGACAGCCCACAACGAAACTGCACAACAGGCATACGACAAATCGGAAACGAATCTTCATGGCATGAGGGAATTAAAGTGTGACATTTTCGTCGACAACATCTTCCAGCCGATAGGCCGTGCCATACACATTGCGGACACGCAGACGGGTATGCTCCTGCAACACCTTCCGCAACTCGCTCACCAGCTTGGCACGCCGGTTGGTATTGTATTCCTGCTCTTTCCAAAACAAGCCTTCCAGCTCCTCGAATGTCAGTTCACGACCGGGAGCGTCCAGAAAAGCTTTCAGCAAGATGCTGACCTGACCACGCAGGGAGACAACCACTCCGTCACGCTCCAACGTGCGTTGCGCCGGACGAAACACGGTATTCTCCGGCAAAGCATACACCTCGGGAGAAGATGGTACGTCTTCCTCCACAGCCTCTTCCCGTGCTGTTACGGCCTTCCGCTTTGCCTGTATCTTCTTACCTATTATATATAGGATGACCAGAAGCAGGCACACCAAACCATTCCATGCATTCAGCATGGAAGCCACACGGTCGAGCCAGTGCACTTTCAAATAGACCGACAAGTAAGGGGCATTGCTGTCGCCCGTAGCAAACGACTTGGGCAACAAGTTGGCCTCATCCATGCTCTCCACATCGCCCTGCACGATGGGGAGGGACTTTTCATTATAGGGATTTTGCAGTCTGAATGCCATCAACGAATGAACGAGATTCTTCCCCAGCTTCTCACGCAAGGCGGCCTCTATGATGTCCACCGTTTTATCTTCCTGAATCGCAATCTCTTCCTCGGTCGCATAAAAGCCTGTGCTTCCATCATCAGCCACGCGCGCCCGAAGTTCCTGTGCCAGGATGAAAGGCACAGTGCGCTCCATCTCTCTCTTTATCCGCCTCTCTCCGTTCAGGAAAAAAGCAAGCTGGCACAGCAGGAACAAGGCAAGCAGCGAATAGTTCCAAATTCTCGTTTGCTTCATGTCTATCATTGATTAGCTGTGCAAATGTAAGGAATAGTCACGAAACAGCCGCACAAAAGCCCGGATAAGGAGTGTTTTCATGAGAAAAAGTTTCCTGTCCACTACCAGCCAAACGAACGAATCATTCCAATGTCACCTTCATATATCAAGCGCATGTTAATGCTTCATTATCAACTATTTCACACCTCATTCCATTTCCTGTAATGAGACTCGGCCGAAAGCCTTAAGGGTAGCCGACCACGGCCTTCTTTCGGCGCTCGGCTACCCTCCTTTCCGTCCTCGGCTACCCTTCTTTCGGCTCTTGCCTGCAATAGAGTGTGCTCAATGACCGGTTTTGTGGTTTTAAAAGGAGACGTCTGATGCCCGGAGAGCGTGTTCAATAAAATGACAACAGCGCCCTCGTTCTCATCGTCAATGCAATATGGCCGAACCGTTGTCCACCGACTCTATTTCTACCTCACTGAACCGATGCTTTTTGTTCCCAAAGCGGAAACGATAACTCACGGTCAAGAATACGCCACGGTCTGTCATATAGTTTTTTGAAGATTCCCGATAGTCCACGGAAAAGTAACTTCCATATTTCCTTGGCGCATGAAACGGGTTACGCACGTCCAGCACCACGTTCAGGGCATTGGAAGCATAGCCGATGTTAAAACTATGGGTTGCTCCCGAATAGTTCTTATACATCACAAACTCCTCGCTGATTTGACGGGAACGAAGTTTGGCCGACGCCATCCAACCTTTATACGTTAACAGCAAGTCAGCACAATAAATCCAGGTAGATACCCGATGCGTCTTCCACGAATCCACATATCCTCTGCGGTAACCTCCGTTAGCCTTCAGAGTCAGCATCTTCGGTATCAGATTGACAGAACCGCGCACTTCTCCCACCAGGATATGAGCGTGTCCTCCGGAGTAATACGAATGTACAAATTTGTCATTCTCCCGATAAGTATAGATCGAGAAGTTATCCAGATAAAACTGATTTTCCAAAGTCGCTCCGAGGGTTCCCCACGGTCGATTGTAAGAATAATCAACCATTACATCGAATGCCTTTATGTCTTTCAAATCCGGGTTTCCACGCTTAATCTGCATGAAGTCCATCGGCTGGTCTATCGTGCTTCGCCACTTAAACTCAAGAGGAACGTAAACGGCCGCCGTCATGGCACGCACCAGGTGTTTTTTGCTCGGCATATATTGCAACATGAACTGTCCGTTATAGACAAATTCATGATGTTTCTGCTCTTGCTCCGTCGTCTGCCGGCCTCCCATGAGCGTCAGTGCACCCATCACCTTGTCCCATTGCTTCGCCATGCTGACAATACCGGTAGTCTTGCCTGAAAGATATTTTTCCTTACCTTCGTTAGTCCCGGTATGGGTGGAGTAAATGTTTTGCTGCACATGCTCCAGCATCATGTTGAGCGAAAGCCCGTTCTTAAAGTTGTGCATATACTTGATACGCGGGTTATAATAATGGTAATGTTCCGCAATATCTGTCAGATTGTCATCATACAATGCCCCATCATTCCATGCCTGGTATGTGCGGGTATACGTGTTACTTCCATAATTATATATCATGGATACAGTCAGCTTGCTCTGATTCTGAAAGTAATGTTCGTATGACAGCATTCCTCCGGGAGCACGGTTCTTCGACCGGGTGCGTTCGTTTGTCGACAACGTGGAAAATTCATCCCAATCATAGGTATGTACCGAACTGGAAGTTACATCCGGACGTTGCGCATTTATCCATAATTGGGCGCTCAGCCTGTCATGCGCCATCGTATGGAGATACTGCAAATAGGCATTCACATTATTCCCTTTGTTTTTCATAGGCAAGCCTTTCTCCCGGCTGTTCAGCACAGAGCCATTCTCCATGCGAAACTGATAGTCGGACTGAGAAGTCTTGTCTTGCGTGAAGTTCTGATAGGTGTCGCTCACTCCTGCCGAAAACTCATGCTTCTTGTAATACACCTGCGCACTGGCATGAACTTTACCGTCCACTCTTGCCAAAGCTTGACGGGCGTTGACATTCACATTTCCTCCATACTGTCTGTTCACCAGCACGAAGTCTACGACCGTCTGCATGGGAAACTCCGGATGGTAGTCATAACAGTCAATGCGGCGTATGTCTCGCGGGTCCATTTGTTCTATCTCATGCGGTTTGGCTTCGCGTCCGTTAATGCATAAGACGACATCTTGATTGTGACGCTTGATTTCTTTCGTAAACGGGTCAACGTCCAGGTCGGCAATCATCATGTTGTAAAGCACATTATAGCCGTTGAACGCATGCTTCTTCTGTTCCTTTGTCGGAAACAGCAGCGTCCGGTCTATCTGCCGAATGGCAGTCTGTGCCTGTACCTCCACTTCGGCTAATTGTACGGAAACACTGTGCATCGTTATTTGCCCCAGCTTGTTTTCTTCCTTATTTACATCCAGACGTAACACGGCATCCTTAAACCCCACACAAGCCAACCGAAGCATATACTTTCCAGCATCGGGCACTTTCAAAGAGAATGTCCCTTTCGCGTCTGAAAGCGTAGTTGAAAGCTTCACGGAATCACAAGAAAAACAACCGACATCTACCGCATCCAACGGTTGTCCCTTCTCATCTACTATCGTTCCAACAATTCGTGATTGAGCCATAGAATAACTGGAAAACATTATCACAATCGCCCAACCAATCAACCTGCAAATCTTAATGTCACACATATATCCATCAGTTTATGTTACTAATTCCCAAGCGTTGATGAATAATGTCTGCACATCATTCACCGACGCCGCGAAAGTAGAAGAAGGAAATGTGAAAGGGGGCTGAAATAGTCTGAAAACAGTATGAAAAGAGTATGAAACAGTATGAAATCACTAAAGAACAGCTTGTTGCAAAAAAAGATACTTACCTATATCATTATTCCACCTTCAATATTACACTGTTTATCTTTGTATCCACATCTTGTTTCGCATCATGTTTGACTTTCTTCAGGAAGTCGAGGAACTATAAAATAAGATTCGACCACTGAATACACAATGCCGACCACTACATTTTTATATTTAATCGAGTTTATCGGAGAGCAATAATTTTTTAATGAAAGACGTGTTCATGCAACCATTTGGCATACGAGGCGTGCATCTTTGCGAGTGTAATGCCTCTTTTGCGCTGTTTCTTTTCGCCATGAACCAACTTGAACCAAAGAAAATTTGGCAGGGGGGGGAGGGTAAATGCTGAAATTTAAAACAAAAAAAAGTAAACTTTAAAAGATAAACGATGGAAGTAAAAGAATTAGTAGAAAAGTTCTTAAAGTCAGAAGGGTACAAATACGATTATTCTGATAATCATTTATCCAATATATTAGTGGTGCGATAAAAATCACATCACTGTAGTTAAACGATTAATTTTTAATCAAATATAAGCGTTCATTGATTTTTTGATTTGAAAATGATTTATTAGTCCTGTAGTTTCAACACATCAGGATTATGAATCAAGGCAAGTTTGTATTTTCCCAGGTTGTCGAGTATATACCGCGTTATCAGTTTGATAAACTCGTAAAGCAATATAAAGGAGATTGGCATACCAAAAATCTCAGCAGTTACAATCACCTCCTTCATCTGATTTTCGGACAGTTGACAGGATGTGATTCTCTGAGGGATATTTGTCTATGCCTCGAAGCTCATAACAAGATGCTTTATCATCTCGGTTTTCGTAAGGCTGTGAACCATACCTCATTGTCTCGTGCAAACGAAAGTAGGGATTATCGCATTTTTGAAGGGCTGGGCCTTTATTTGATTGCCACGGTCAGACCGATGTACTCAAATATCCAACTGTCTCAAATTACCATTGATAACGTGATATATGCGCTTGATTCCACGACCATATCAACCAGTATAAGGCTTGCAACGTGGGCTTTGGGAAAATACAGCAAAGGAGCTGTCAAGATGCACACCCTATTGGATTTGAGAGGCAGCATACCTGCCAATATCCATATCACGGACGGCAAGTGGCATGACAGCAACGAGCTTGATGCACTGACACCGGAGCCTTATGCTTTCTACGTGATGGATAAGGCCTATGTTGACTTTAAAGCACTTTTTAGATTTCATCAGGCTCAGGCATTTTGGGTATCACGTCCAAAAGAGAACATGACATTCAAGACTGTCGAGCAGATGGATATTTCCGATGTCAAGTCTGGCGTACTGGAAGACTCCTGTATAAGGGTAACGGGATATAACTCAAGCAAGCTGTATCCCGAAGCTATGAGATTTGTCCGCGTTTATGATCCTGATAATGACACTATTGTGGACTTTATATCCAATAACTTTGAAGTCAGTGCCTTGGAAATATCCAACCTGTACCGCCATCGATGGGATATAGAGGTATTCTTCAAGTGGATTAAACAGAACATTACCGTAAAGACTCTGTGGGGATATTCGGAAAATGCTGTCAAAATCCATCTTTGGGCTGCCATCATATCGTATCTGACAGTGGCAAGAATAAAGGTTGACTGCAACAGCCCATATTCAATCACCGAGGTGGCTACCCTGATTAGAATATCCGCGTTGGAAAGAACTGACCTGCGGTCGTTGATAACCAAGCAAGACTCATCAATCATTTCAAACCAAAATGTCAAAGAACTCTCGTTATTTGATGAGATTTAAAACTAATGCGATTTTATCGCACCAGTAGTAATCCAATAATCTTTTTAACCTCAATTGGTCACTGGCACGTTTGTTCAAACTCTTTGGTCGCTTTCCGATTCCTGCCAGTATCTTTTTTGTCCTTTTCCAAGCCATAGCCCGTTATGCTTTTGAAAAAAGACAGAAAAAACTGCTCGCCATAAATCAAAAATCCCCTCAAAGGCCAATAACCTCTTGGGGTTAATGTATTAAAACACGAAACTATCATACTCTGTATAAACTTAAAAGATCAAATATGGGAATATTAAAAAATCTACTCAAAACAGCTAATGAACTGTATAACGCAAGTAGCAATCAACAGTTAGGCGAATATGTTGGCGATAAGATTTCCAATATAGTAAATAAATACGATGGGACAACTGAAGAAGAGTTTGAAGCCCAAAAAGAACAAATGCTTGAGCAAATTCGAGAAGAATTGAATAGTGACATTTTTGACGATGAATATTGTTTAGCTTTGATTGACCGGTGGGTGGATGAATATGCCCTATCAGAGTATGATCAAATGCTTGCTTCCTTCTACAAGTATTGTACATGGAAAAACGTATTTTATTCTGCATTTGAGGAGAGGCGACAGAAATATCAGGATTTGTCTGATGAGGAACATGAAGCATTGGATGAAAAAGTAGAAGAAGCCAATGCCCAATGTCTGAAATGGATTGAAGCTGCCATCGATCATTTAGATGAAGAAAATTTTGATTTTTGGATTTGTGCCTTACTTACTGCTAAGGCTGAAAGGCTGCACTGGATAGGAGGATATAATAGAAAAAATGAACATGTGGAAGCTGTTCGTTTAGCCATTCAAGCCTTGCCATTTGCTCTTGATGAGAATGAAAAGGAAAGGGCAAAAGCGTCCATCACCGGAAAAGTAGTTCGGGATGTGGATTTTGTAGCTCGTATGGGAGGATATGGTATTAATGGAGAGACTCCAAATGCGCTAATTCAAAGAAGAAAAGAAGACTGGGCATTTAAATATGACGAAAAATCTAGTCGCGAAGAGAATGAAGAGATGATGGAACTTTGCGCGATGGGATTATCGGAAGAGGTAGAGCGTGAACTATATGATAAGAACAATCTTGACTGGTTCAGCAACCGTCCTTACCATGATCGACAGTTCATCTTTACAGTTAGAGACTTAGACCACATTGGTGGGTGCTATGATGAGACTGATAACATAAAATATGTATTTCCACTGGATGAATTGCCTGGAGAAATTACATTTCCGGTTGGACATCCTCTGCCGAATACACTCTATTACGCTCACCCTCTGCGTCCGATGTATTTACCGTTCGAGAACGTACAGCTAATACTTTTCTACGAGAAAGTGCACGAAATGTGCCGTTTGTTCCAATGCCTGGGTGCCACCCAAATTAATGCGCGTTGCTTGAAAGGGAATAAAATATCTCAGGAAATCATTACTTCATCCGATTTTAATGTAAGTGGTGGGTATAAAGTGATAAATGTTTCCGGTGGAATTAATGATAAAAGAACAATGTCCGGTAATAGCGAAAGCCGAGATGAAATGCAGTTGAATCAATCTTTTTCACCACAAAAAGCTCCATATTGTCCAGATGATTTGTTATGGGCTAAAGAAGACCCGGAATTGCGTTCATTGATACAGCAAAGGCTTGAAGGAGGATTATTGGAGTTTACTAAAAAAGTGTCTTCTTACGAGACCTCTAATCTATCTCAAAACCAATTGAATGATGTGAAAGCTGCATTTCAAAGTCTAATGAGTAATGTATCGGCCAATTACTCCACTTCTTCAGACACAACTTTTAGTCAAACAACAGAAACGGAATGGGAAATACCCGTACAGTTCAAACCTCTTGATGAATTTAGCGATTATGTGTCACCCAAAGAATTAAAAACAAAAGCAGATGCACGAAAAGGAGATTTAATTGTAGAAGTTTCTAAATTCTTTTACGTGGAAGGACGAGGAATTGTTATTTTAGATACATTGCATGCTGACGTTAAAGTGGGGGAAGAAGTCATTGTCTGCACTAATGACAATGAATTTGATTCTTCAATAGAAGGTGTTGTGATGTTTCTCAAAATGTTAGATAGGGGAGAATCTGGAGATGACGCAGGATTGATATTACGTGGGGTAACAGAAACAAACATCCGATGTGGCACAAAGATCTATAAGAAACGGGGAGATACGTTTTCTGATGATGAAGAGACTGTGCAAAAAAATGAATCCACCCAACAAAGTTGTGTCGAGCTATGCTCTTTAACTCCGGAAGAGGAAAAATATAGGGAAGAAATCCTATTCTGCATAGAAGATAACGGCGTTATTACAGATGATGATCGGAAATATCTAGAACGAAAGCGTAAAAAGTTTGGTCTTTCTGAAAGTAGGGCCAAGGAGATAGAACAGCAAGTTGTTCCATTCCTAAATGAAGACGAAAAGGAGTATTTAGAAACATTCAAAGAACAAACTTCGTCTGGTACATTGACGGATCGAGTAAAACATCTGTTAGAGCGTGAACGTGAATCATTGCATATATCCAAAGAACGAGCAGAAGAAATAGAACGATTGGCTTCGATGGAATAAAAATAACGAGTTATTAGCCCTCCATATTGTCTTTTTTTACGTTTTCGGCTATTGGGACTGACAATCGGTTTTTGCCCTCTAAGAGAAGACATTGCAGGACAGACATAGACAAAGAGCAGCAACCATACAGTTGAGAATCAGCCAATTGATCACCACCTATCGTACTACTCTCACAATCGCGATTCAGATGGTCTCACTATCGCGATTCACTCCTCCTCATCTTCGCGATTATGACAACTTCACTATCGCGATTATAAGTCCGTCTGAATCGCGATAATGGATGCAGAGGCTTCGCCAAGCCCTGAGTTATTGTAATTTTTTGATAAAAAGCAAGGAGGCCATGCCTTCAGAGAAACAATCTCTTCGGCACGGCCTCCTTTATTGATTACTACAAAGCCTCAATCTTTATAGACGGCTTTCTTGCCGGCCAGCAGTGTGTTCTTCATCAACGACACGATGGTCATCGGGCCTACACCGCCGGGAACGGGGGTGATAAACGAACACTTGGGTGCCACTTCGTCGAACTTCACATCGCCCGTGAGCTTGAAGCCTGACTTGCGAGTGGCATCGGGCACACGCGTCGTACCCACGTCGATGACGACAGCACCCTCCTTCACCATGTCAGTCTTCACGAAGTTGGGCTGGCCCATGGCAGCGATGATGATGTCCGCCTCGCGGCACTCCTTCACCAGGTCCTTCGAACGGCTGTGGCAGACAGTCACCGTAGCGTCGCCGGGATAGGCTTTCTGCATCATGAGCATGGCCATCGGCTTGCCGACAATGTTACTACGGCCGAGAACGACACACTTCTTGCCGGAAGTCTCGATGTTGTAGCGTTTCAGCAGTTCAAGAATGCCGTTCGGCGTGGCAGACACATAGCAGGGGAGACCGATGGAGAGGCGGCCCACATTGATGGGGTGGAAGCCGTCGACATCCTTGCGGTAGTCAATCGTCTCGATGACTTTCTGCTCGGAGATGTGCTTGGGCAGAGGCAACTGCACGATAAAGCCGTCCACATCGGCATCAGCATTCAGCTCCCTGACCTTGGCCAGCAACTCGGCTTCCGTCACGTCAGCCTCATAACGGATCAAGGAAGACTTGAATCCACATTCTTCACACGCCTTCACCTTGTTGGCCACGTATGTCTCGCTGCCACCGTCATGGCCCACCAGGATGGCGGCCAAGTGAGGGCGTTTGCCTCCGGCTGCCACAATCTGTGCCACTTCGGCAGCTATCTCTTGCTTGATTTGCGCCGAGATGGCTTTTCCGTCGATTAATGTCATATTGCTTATTTCTTTAAAGTGTTTTCTACTGTCTTTATCATATACTCTCCACGCAAGTTGCGTTTCACGATTTTGCCGTCGGGGGCAATGAGCATGATTTGAGGAATGCCTTCAATGCCATAGAAATCTGTCGCCTTGCCTTCCGTGTCGAAGATTTGTGCCCACGTGATGCCTTCCTCCTTCACAGCTTTTGCAAAGTTTTCCTCCTTGTCCCACACGAAAATACCGACCACGGTCAGACCTTTGTCTTTGTAAGCCTTGTGGAGTTTGGCCAAATTGGGGATTTCGCCTCTACATGGGCCGCACCAGCTCGCCCAAAAGTCTACAAGCACATAATTGCCCTTGCCGATGAAGTCGGACAAGGAGATGTCTTTGCCTTCCACGTCTTTGCCTTTGACATCCACATACGGGCTGCCTTCAGCTGTCTTCTCCAGATTTTCTATCTTCGCCAGCTTCTCCTGTACGAAACGTGTCGATTTCAACCACGGGCCGGCACTAAGTAAAAGCTCCTTTTGTTCTGCCGGAGACATGGATGCAAAACGAGAAGAAAATATCAAATAGTAGCCCACTGCATCGTCGTTGTGTTGAGCAAACAAAACCTTGCCTTCTTCAAGCTGACTTTTCTGCAATTCGTCGGCATAAGCGTTCCACTGTTTGGTAAGCTCCTCCCTATCTTTGTATTGTGCCTCGTATTCCTCATACTTCTCTTTCATCACCTGATAGAGACTGTCTTCACTTTTCGAAATGCGGGCCAACGCGTCATTGAGCGGCGTGCCCGACGGCTGGTTGTAGTTTTCCAAGTCAACAGTGATTTTTCCACTTTCCAAAACCAGGTTGGCAAACGCGGTCCTCGACACATCTATGCGGCACAAGGAGGCCGTGTCGACCGAGCCGGTGAAAGTGAAACGGTTGTCCTTGACGACCGTACTGTCCAGACGACGGCTGTCGTCATAGCGCATCATGTAGATGGTCTTACCATTGACTGAAGAATCACTCACCACGCCTTCCACTGTATAGGTCGACGCATTTCCGCCGGAAGTGCATGCACTTGTCCCTATCAGACTGGCCAACAGGACGCCGACACCTAAAAAAGCATTGTTTCTCATACGACTTTATTTTGAATATAAGATGTTCTCTCACTTACTTCATTTTCGGCATGCCGGGCATCTTCGGCATACGACCCATCATCTTGCCCATCTTGCTACCGGTGACCATCTTCATCATCTTGCGCGTCTGGTCAAACTGTTTCAGCAGGCGGTTCACCTCCTGGAGGCTTGTGCCGCTACCCTTGGCAATGCGCTGGCGGCGCGAACTGTTGAGAATCTCAGGATTCGTGCGCTCCTTCGGCGTCATGGAGTAGATGATGGCTTCGATGCTCTTGAAAGCATTGTCATCGATGTCGATGTCCTTGATGGCCTTGCCCACGCCGGGAATCATGGATGCCAGTTCTTTCAGGTTGCCCATCTTCTTAATCTGCTGGATTTGTGACAGGAAATCGTTGAAGTCGAACTGGTTTTTCTCTATCTTCTTCTGCAGGCGTTTGGCTTCAGCCTCGTCATACTGCTCCTGTGCACGCTCCACCAGCGACACGATGTCGCCCATGCCGAGGATGCGGTCGGCCATACGGGCCGGGTGGAAGAGGTCGATGGCTTCGAGCTTCTCGCCCGTACCGATGAACTTTATCGGCTTGTTGACCACTGTACGGATGGACAGGGCTGCACCGCCGCGGGTGTCGCCGTCAAGTTTCGTCAGGACGACGCCGTCAAAGTCGAGGCGCTCGTTGAACTCACGAGCCGTGTTGACAGCATCCTGTCCGGTCATGGAGTCGACGACAAACAAGGTCTCGTCCGGCTCGATGGCCTGCTTGATGGCCGCAATCTCGTTCATCATCTGCTCATCGATGGCCAGACGTCCGGCCGTGTCGACGATGACAGTGTCATAGCCTTTTGCCTTGGCTTCCTGAATGGCATTCCGGGCTATCTCCACCGGGTTCTTGCTCTCCGGCTCGCTGTAGACGGGGACTTGGATTTGCTCACCCAACACCTTCAACTGCTCGATGGCCGCCGGACGGTAGACGTCGCAGGCGACGAGCAGCGGCTTGCGGTTTTTCTTGCTCTTCAGCATCAGAGCGAGCTTACCGGAGAAAGTGGTCTTACCGGAACCTTGCAGACCGGACATCAGGATGACTGCCGGACGGCCCTTGAGATTGATTTCAACCGTGTCGCCACCCATGAGCGTGGTCAACTCGTCGTGCACAATCTTCACGAGCAACTGACTGGGCTTCACAGCCGTGAGCACATTTTGTCCCAAAGCCTTCTCTTTCACCGTGTCGGTGAAGGTCTTGGCCACTTTATAGTTCACGTCGGCATCCAGCAGTGCGCGGCGCACATCTTTCAGCGTCTCGGCAACATTGATTTCGGTGATTTTGCCTTCACCTTTCAGGATTTTAAACGACCGTTCCAGGCGTTCACTTAGATTATCGAACATATCGTATTGCTTATTTGTTTTTTTACTTAACTTATCATTCTCGACCAATAGAGTGTGCAAAAGTACTAAAAACTTCAAAACCTACCCAGCCCAACTGCTGTATTTCTTAGAGATAGGTCCGATTTGCCGCAAACTCCATTCTCCAGGCTGATTTATGATGGACGGGAAAAAGCCTAATGACGATTTGAGATGAAGCGAAAATTCAAGTCCGTATCCGGGCACAAGGATACAGGTTACTCAGGGTGCGCCTTGTCGACTGCTGACCATACTTGGTTTTTCCACAGATAAATATCACAACAAAAAGACCTTTGCCCAAGCCTTCCGCACGCTATCTGCATCACCGGGAAGGATACCTTCCTTTCCGCGCTCGCCAGGCTTCCTTTCCGTGTCGGCTTACCCTCCTTTCGGCCCTCGCACGGAATAGAAGCGGCTCATAAGCGGATACCTGTCCGCCCATGAGCCGCAAAGCCTCTGGCAAGAGAACTATTTTAGTCTGTTTATATTCAACCGCTTACGATAGAAGACCGTCTGTCGGATGCGTTGTCATGGTCGTCCGGCTGTCGGCATTTGACGGAAAGAGACACAGCAGGCCTAAAGGAACAGCCCATTTTGAAAAACATGAACAACTCTACGTTCAGGCAATGGGTTTCCCTTCATAGAAGGCAAGAATCTTCGTGCGGAAGAGGTATTCGTACTTCGCTTGCAGGCGGTCGGACTGCGCCTTGGCCAGATTGACCTTCGCCTCAGTGAACTCGACGAAATTGGCTTGCCCGTTGCGGAACTTTTCCTCCATCAGCCGGAAGGATGTCTCGCCCGCCCGGACAGCCGCTTCGCTGGAGCGGTATTTGCTCTCGGCCGCCAGCGCGTTGTACCACGCTTGCTGTATCTCCTTGTAGAGGGCCTTCTTCGTATTGTCGAGTTGCAGGAGCAAGTCATTCTGTTGCAGGCGGGCGGTGCGCACGCGGTTGCGGGTGGCCAGGCGGTTGAAGAGCGGGATGCTCAGATTCAGGCCGACATAGCGGTTGAAGTTGTTCTTCATCTGGTCGCTAAATCCCAAGGTCGTACCTCCGCTCACGGTGTAATAGCTCGTCCCCAGCCCGCCGCTGAGCGAGAGTTGGGGATAGAAAGCACTTTGGGCGATACGGATGCTCTTGTCGCTGCCTTCCAGACGATATTTCGCCGCCTTGATTTCGGGACGGAAAGCGAGGGCCTGGACATAGATGGCATCGGGCGGCGTGAGCGGAGCGAAGTCGGGTTGTCCGGCAGGGACTTCGAGTGCAAAACCTTCGGGTGAAGGGAGTTCAAGCAGCTGACTGAGTTCGAGCAGGGCGAGGCGGCGGTTGTTCTCCGCCTGCACGACATTCATCTCCTCTTGTGCCAGGCGTGCCTCAGCCTCAGCCGTCTCTGAAGGCGATGCCTTGCCCACGGCCTCCAGGCGGCTGAGCCGCTCAGCCTGCTGCCGGGTCAGGTCGGCCTGCTGACGTGCGACAGCGGCCAGTTCTTCATTGAACAACACTTGCAAGTAGGCCGAAGCGACATTGACGGCCAGGTCGTCCTTAACCTTATTGAGGTCCTCCAGTGCAGCTTTGAGGTTGAGCTTAGCCAATGCATGTTCGTTGGGCAATTGCAGTCCGGTGAAGAGAGGGATGCTCGCACTCAGGCTGAAGCTCGTGTTGCCGCTGTGGATGTCGCTGTATGTGTTGTCCACGGGCGAAGCCGAACGTCCCCAGCTCCAGTTCTGCCCGGCACCGGCACTCACCTGTGGCAGGCGTGCCCACTTGGCCGTATTGGCTTCCACCTGGCTCTGCTGCACCGACACACGGGTGCGCTGCACGTCGACATTGTGTTCCAATGCGTAGTCAATACACTGTCTCAAAGTCCATCGCTGCTGGGCCTGGAGAAAGAAGGGCACAGCAAACCAACAAGCGGCTGCCGCCCACAATAAACAAGCTCTTTTCATAGGTCGAAGTGGGATTAAACATTCTTGGTCGTCTTTTCAGCTCCGCGCAGACGGTCGGTCGGGCGCAGGCCTTCCTTGATTTGTATGCGCAGGCCATCACTCAACCCGACTGTGACCTGCTGGCGGCGGTATTGAGGGGGCACGCTGTCAGTCATAAGCCAGACGAACGCGCTGTCGCCGCTAAACTCAAGCACACTCTCGGGCACGGTCAGCACCTGACGGGCACGCTGGAGGACGATTTCCGCATTGGCCGAATAGCCGGAACGGATGAACACACTGTCAGGCACTTGGATAGCGGCCTTGATTTCAAACTGATTGGCCCCATTCTCCTCCACACCTTTGGGCGAAATGTATTCCAATACGGCATCAAACGAGAGGTCTTGCAGTGCACCCAACGTGAGCTTGACCGGCATACCCTCGTGAATGCGTCCGACTTCGGTCTCGTCGATATTGCCGCGGAAGATGAGGTCGTTCATATCGGCCACGGTGGCGATGGTCGTACCGTCGTTGAACGAGTTGCTCATGATGACCGAGTTGCCCACCTTCACAGGGATGTCGAGTATCAGGCCGTCGATGGTCGAACGGATGAGCGTGCTGCTGAAAGAGGCACTGCTCTGCGTGATGCCTTCACGCACGATCTGGAGCGCGTCTTCCGAGGCCTGGAGCTCCTCGCGTGCCTGTTTCAAGGCGACTTCGTTCTTCTCGAACTCTTCGCGGCTGATGAGTTTGTCGTCATAGAGTTGCTTCATGCGCTTGAAGTCAGTCTCTGCCTGTGAGGCATTGATCTTGGCCAGGCGTACGCGGCTTTCGGCCGAATTGAGCTGCCCCAGTTCGGGGATGACCTTCACCTTGGCTATGACCTCCCCGGCCCGGACATGTTCCCCGGCCTTCTTGCACAGTTCGGAGATGATGCCTGAGATTTGCGGTTTGATGAGCACTTCGTCGCGTGGCTCCACTTTGCCTGTGGCGACAGTCGTCTTTTCAAGGTCGGCCACTTGGGGTGTAACAGTCTCGTAGACTTTCTTTTCCGGCCTCGATTTCTGGTAGAGGAACACAAACGTGCCCACAAACACGAGTCCCACGACTACCAGCAATGCAATCCTTAGATACTTCTTCATGTCGTTGATATGGTTTGTTATTATTTTGTTATTCTGATTCGGTTACTCTTCGCGGATGGCGTCTATCGGCTTCACGGCCATGGCCCGGTAGGCCGGTGCCAGCCCGGCCAATGTCCCCAGCACGGCAAGCAGCACGCACATGCCCACCGCCGCGCCAAACGACACTTGGAAATGTACATACTCGTTCGGAAGGCTTTCTCCGTTGACCCCCATCTCCGCCAGTTGGAGCACGACGACGCCAAACGTCAGTCCTGCCAGTCCGGCCAGCGTGGTCAGCACCAGGCTCTCGGTCAATATCTGCTCGAGGATGTCGCGCGGACGAGCCCCAATGGCACGGCGGATGCCTATCTCCGTGGTGCGTTCGCGCACGGTGACCATCATAATGTTCGACACGCCGATAGCCCCTGCAAGCAGCGTCCCCAGCCCGACCATCCAGATGAGGATGTGTATACCCAGGAACAGGTTGTCCACGGTCGTGAAGACGGCCTCGGCATTGAGCAGCATGAGCGCCTGGCGGTCATCGGGAGCGATGTAGTGCGCCGCCTTGAGGATACGGCCTATCTCCGGCTCCAGGTCGCTCACCCGATAGCCGGGGCGGGCCGTGTAGCAGATAATCTGTATCTTGTTGCCCAAGTTATATGTGTGTTGCATCGTGGTGAAAGGCAGGATGACCGACTCCTCGGCAGAGCCTTGGATATTGATTTTCCCGCTCGAAGCACATACGCCGATGACACGGTAGTACACGCCGTCGATACAGATGCTGCGCCCGCAAGGGTCTTCATCCGCATGAAAGAGGTTCTCATAGATGCGCTTGCCGATGACGCACACCTTGCGTGATTCGCGCACGTCGATGTCGTTCAGGTAGCGTCCGTAGAGCATGACGGGTGTCTCGATGTGCACATAATCGGCCATGTTGCCCTTCACGCTGCATGAAGCTTCCTTGTCCTCGAACACGACTTTGGAGTTCCACCGGCTGGTGTTGGGCGTCACCACGTCAAGCCCGGGCACACCCTCCCGGAGACGCTCGATGTCAGCCAGCTCCAAGTCCCAGTGGCGACCCTTACGGAAACCCCGGTAAGGTTCGCTGGTCGGCATGGCGGCGATGAAGCCAGAATTGGTCGCGAAACCAGCAAACTGTTGCTGCATCTTCTCCTGCATGGCATGTCCGCCACCCATGAGGGCGATGAGCATGAAGATACCCCAGAAGATGCCGAAAGCCGTGAGCAGGCTGCGAGTCTTGTTGCGGGTGATGGTGAGGAGGATTTCCTCGCATGTGTCTAAATCAAGTTTCATGGTTTGTTTCTGTAAAATGCGGTTCTGTTCATCGTAAAGCCTCGATGGGGCGTATGCGCGACGCCTTGCGTGCCGGAAAGTAACCGGCCAACGTGCCGGCTATGATGAGCGTCAGCGTCGCCTCGACGGCAATGCTGAGATCAATGGTCGGGTCAGTAAACACGGCGGCTGACATGCCTTCGCCCACGTCCATCGTCATACGCCCGGCCAAGGCGGTCATGACTTCTGTCGCCACAATGCCTGCCACCATCCCGATGTAGCCGAAGAACGTCGTGATGACAACACTCTCGGCGATGACCAGTCCCAGGATGGACCGAGGCTTCGCGCCGAGAGCCTTACGGATGCCGAACTCATGCGTGCGCTCCTTCACCGTGATGAGCATGATGTTCGACACGCCCACTACACCGCTCAGAAGCGTGAAAATACCAATGACCCAAATGCCTATGCGGAGCACTTGCATCGCTCCCAGCGAACGCAGGTAGTCGGCAAAGCGATTCCATATCCACACGGCGCTCTTGTCGTCGGGCGCAAAGCGGTGGTTCTCGGCCAACAGGGCCAGAAGGTCCGTCTCGAAGGCTTCATTATCCTCGAGTGTCATCAAGCCCTGTGTCGTGAAAAGCAGGTTGTCGATGTCTGTACCCCGGTTGTAGAGCGTGCGGAGCGTGGAGAAAGGGACATAGGCATCCGAGCTGCCATTGTCTCCGCGGTCTGCATAGACGCCCACGACGCGGTAGGCCACACTGTCAGCTGTCACGTAGGAGCCGACGGCCTTTGCCGCGTCCTTGAACAGTATTTCAGCCGTGCGGCGGTGGAGCACGATGCACTTGCGGCAGTCACGTAAGTCGATGGGATTGATGAAGCGTCCGCCCACCACATTGACCAGCTCGATGTCGGCAAAGTTCGGATACACTCCCCGCAAGGAGAGGTTGACATACTCTGCACCGTGGCTCAGCGTGAGGTTGTCCTGTGTCAGCGTCGCGCCGGTCTCCTCCATGTAGGGCGCAAAGCGGCGGTGCGTACTCTCCATGTCCCTGCCGTCAAGTTTCACGTGACGGCCTTCACGAAAGCCCCCGTAAGGTTTCGACGTGAACCAGCCCGATACACGTACGGAATTCTTCGCCCACGACGACGAGCCTTCCTCGAAAGCGTGTATCAAGCCATTGCCTGCGCCGAGCAGGACGATGAGCATGAAGATGCCCCACGCGACGGCAAAGCCCGTGAGCAACGTGCGCAACTTGTTGCGCCGCACCGTCTGATAGATTTCCTGGATGATGTCTCTCATAAGCGTGCGTATATCTGTCATTTCATGAGTCCGCCCGCCGCGCCGAAAGGTGAAGCGTCGTGCCGATGGTTATCCTCGATGCGTTCGATAAGTCCGTCGCGCAGATGGATGATGCGGTCGGTCTGGTTGGCCACGCCACTCTCGTGGGTGACAACGACGATGGTCAGTCCTTCGCGGTGAAGGCCTTTGAGGATGTCCATCACCTCGACCGACGTGCGGCTGTCAAGCGCACCTGTCGGCTCGTCAGCCAGGATGACCTGCGGCTGCCCGATGAGTGCGCGGGCGATGGCGACACGCTGCTTCTGTCCGCCGCTCATCTCGGAAGGCAAGTGGTGTGCCCAGTCCTTCAGGCCCAGACGGTCGAGATACTCCAAGGCGAGGGCATTGCGCTTGCGCCGGGGCACACCGCGGTAGAAGAGCGGCAAGGCCACGTTCTCCAGCGCATTCTTGAAAGGGATAAGGTTAAACGACTGAAAGATGAAGCCCAACGTATGGTTGCGCAACTCAGCAGCCCGCGCCTCGCTCAATCCGCGCACGAGCGTCCCGCCCAAGCGGTATTCGCCCTCATCGTAGTCGTCGAGGATGCCGAGGATGTTGAGCAATGTACTTTTACCGGACCCGGACGCGCCCATGATGGACACCAGTTCCCCCTGCTCGATGTCAAGGTCGATGCCCCGCAACACATGGAGCGGCGCTCCGTTATGGTAAGTCTTGTGAATGTTTTTCAGATGTATCATGCCGTGGTGTATAAATATAAGGTGTAACCTTTACGGTCTGCATTCATTAGACGTAAGCACTCCCCCGCAAAGTTGCACCCATGTGCAAACGCTGCAAATATAGGCAAAATGCCCGGACGTGCAACGTTTCTCCACCCTTTCTTCTCCAGTCTCTTCTCCCCTACGGGAAATGCCGTCGTCGCAGTTGAGAATTATCATTACAAACAAACATCTGCGGATATACCTTGCAAAGACTTACGTAAGTCTCCACTTGACACATTATATACTCTCCACTTGACACATTATATACTCTCCACTCGACACATTATATACTCTCCACTCGACACATTATATACTCTTCACTCGACACATTATATACTCTCCACTTACGACTATATATAGTCTCAATGCATGACTATATACAGCCGTAACCATGCAATATATACCATTCATTATCAACAGATTGTAAAAGAACGTGCAGACACCTCCGCAGGCGACGGGAAGGGAAATGCGACGGGGCGGGAATGGAAGGACGGGAGCAGGGACGAGGGCCATGCGGAGGGGCGCAAGAGGGAGATACGGCATAGTAAAAACAGTGTACACTGAATGGATGGTTCGGGAGGCCGCATGAAAAAGGCGCGGACGGCATGGATGAGTGACGAGAACATCCGTACCGACCGCGCCGACTGCGGCAGAAAGAGCCTGCCCCTTTAGGGTAGGATGACGTCATCCCGGCGTGCTTCAGGCGTGACGATGAGCGACTTCACCTCACCCCCTTCGTAGCGCACCTCGACCGTCGTGCCGCCGGGGGCGTGAAGGCGGAAATGCACGTCCCATTCGCGCGGCCATGCAGGGAGAATGCGGATGCGGTCACCTTCGGCCTGAAGGAGCATCTCCTGAAGACCTATCATGCCGCTGCCGCCCCAGTTGTGGTCAGGCGTCCAGTCGTAACCCGGTCCCCAGAAGGCAGGGAAACGGTGCGGACCGTCGGAGAGTTTCTCACCCGTCAGACGTGCGGCCTCGTCGGTCAGTCCGAGACAAGCAGCCCAGATGTTGTCCTGCTTCCATCCCTTGGAGGTGCGGAAACGCAAGGCATCGGGGTCATGGAGATAGGTGTTGCGGGCGACAGCAAGGTTTGTTGTGTCAGCCGACATGACGGTGTACATCCGCCAGGGGAAGACGGGATAGAGCTGAGGTGTCTCCACGTTGTTGATGCGTTCCCACGTGCGGGCAGGAGCTATCATCTCGCGGCCGTCGAGCACGCGGCGGGGCACGTCGGGGATGCGGGCGAGCAGCGCGCGCCAATGTGCCGTGGCCGTGTCGCCCTGAGCTTCCTTCACCTCAATGAGCGTGCGGGTGACGGTCTGGAGGGCAGCGACGGTGGAAGCGGCGTTGTTGGCCATCTTGTATGTTTCGCAGCCCGAACCGGGGAACAGCACAAGCTTGCCGTCGCCGTCGAGTGCATTGCGTCCGCGCCGCGAAGCCAAGTATTGGTAGTGCTGGTCGAAGAAGGTCAGGGCACTCTCCACCAACGGAATGTAGCGACGGATGTCTGCCCCGTCGTAACGATAGGTCTCGAGGGCCATCTGGCAAAACTCCAGCACTGTGTCCCACTCATACTCCAGCCAGGCATTGTATTCCAGTCCGGGGTCGAAGCCGGCAGGACGCTTCGTGCCGTATTCGGCAGGATTGGGCAGGCCGAAGTTCTCTATCTGCTCACAGAAGCATCCCCCGGCATGTCCCCAGTAGACCATACTGCGCAACTCGGCGTTGGGGAGCATGCGCAGGTAGGTGTCGAGCTGTGCGGGCATCATGTCGAAGTCGCCGCTCTTGAGCATCCCCCAATAGACGAGACGTTGGTTTTGGGCTGTCATCGTCCCTCCTCCCCACTTGCGGTAGTCGGGCGTGAAGGCCTGCGCCTTATCCACCCACAGAGGGTCAAAGGTGAACAGTCCGCCATTGAACTTCGTAGGCCATGCCCCGCGGGCATTGCAGCCGAGCATGTAACGGAAGAGAGTGTAGTTGCGTGTGATTTCCGAAGCCTTTCCAGCAGTGGGCGACTCGATGAAGCTACGCTCCCAGAAGGCATTCCACCAGGCACGGGAATCGCGGCGGTCGCGGTCGGTACGTATGGAGGCAACAGTCTGCTGCAAGCCCTCCTGCCATGCGGCGAGGTCAGGCGTCTGCTGCGTATGCAGGGCTATCAACACTTCGTGTCTACGCGCAGGCTTGGCCGCGCGGAAACGCCAGGCACGGTAGTCCGTTCCGGCATACTCCCCTTGCAACGTACCTGCGTATGCGAGGTTCTCCCCCCACAGGCGTCCGCCGAAGACAAGGTTCCCAATCGGATTCGTCAGGCGGCTTTTTACACCGTCCATGCCTTGCTGCGCAACGACATAGTCAAACACCGTGCGAGCTGGGTTACGGTGAAAGAACACGACCTCACTGCCGCGTGCTGCGACCGAATCACGCGTGGTGACAGCATTCTTCGGCACGGCCCATTTGTAGGAACACTGCTGTCCTTCGCCTTTACGGATGGGGCGGTCGGCATAACGCCAGTTCTCATACGCCACAGTGTAGGTGAAAGGTTTCTCACCAGCAAGCTCCAAGTGCACCACAGGGCGGCTGACGTCAGCCCACAGACAGAGCGTCACACCTTTCATGCGCACTTCGTTGTAGCCATCGTGCAGACAGAGGGTCTGTCGGAAACCTTCCCCGACGAGCGACGGGTCATCCAGCGTGACACGGACACGGCCTTGCTTCAAGAGGGTGTTGTGTTCGTCAAATGTACCGCTACGGCTAACATAGAACAACAGTTCGCCGTCTTCCACCCACACGTTCATGCCGATGTCCCCGCCTCCGCAAGGCATTGACTCGGAAGCGTCGCGGCTGGGCATGGTCCAAACATAATCGGCCGGTTGTGCACTGACGCACAACACGGCCGAAAGGAAAAAGAGTAAAATGGATATTCGTTTCATGTATCAACACGCTAAAGGAGTTACTTCTTGACTTCACGTGTCTCCGGCCAATCGTCGGAACGGAAAGACGACACGGGGATTTCCTCTCCATAGAGATCGCCGTCAACCCAATTCTCAAAACCATAGCGCACAGCCACGGGATGGGGCACGTCCTTACTCTTCACATAGACACGTTTCTGCACAATCCAAGCCTCAGCGGGATGGAACACGCGGTCCTCACCTGCGACCTGGAAACACTTCGATGTGAACACACCACGACCGGCAGGCCACATCTTGTTGCGATCAAAGGTGACAATGACCGTGTCGCCTTTCACCTCCATTTCCTTATACACCGGAGGATCGCAGACAAGGCCTTTCACACCGTAAGTCTTGCAGAGAGCTTGCAGGCAAAGCCGTTCGCCGGCTTTATGCTTCTGACGCGGGTGGATACAAGTCTCCAGTCCGGCATCCATCAGGACAGCCATGCCGCTGTTGGGGATAATCTCAGCAGCCTTTGCCTGCTGTTCACGCAGGAAAGCCGAGTTGGGCACCTCCTCTCCCGACTTGAAGAGCAAGCTATAATCGTATGGGGCAATCTGACAGAAATAGAAAGGGAAATCGCCCTGTCCCCATTCAGCCCGCCAGCCTTTCACCATCGTACTGAGCTGGTCGGCATAGCTCCATGCACGGTCATAGTTGTCCTCTCCTTGATACCAGATGACACCACGCATGGTGTAGCCGACAAGCGGATGAAGCATACCGTTGTAGAGCACTGTCGCTGTGCGGTTCGGTGAAGGAATCTTCGCACCCGGTGCAGGCACGGGATACTTGTAATGCTCCATCCATTCGGGTTTCAGCCACGCAGGATTCATCCATGCTTCGCAGGCCGAACCGCCCCAAGCCGTCACGATAAGCCCCACGGGTACGTCATCGAGCACACGGTTCAGCATACGGCCAAAATAGTAGGCCGTGGCACTAAACTCGCGCACACTCTCGGCACACGCCTCGCTCCAACGCCCCTTCACGGTGTCTTGCGGCGTGGTCTGCGAATTCAATCCCACTGTAAAGAGGCGGATACGCGGGTTCTTGCTATAAGCAGCATCCATGTTCGCTCCCTCCACGGGCTGCATCTTGAAGCCTTTCATCGGCATCTCCATGTTGCTCTGTCCGGAGCATACCCATACTTCGCCAATCATCACATTCTTCAGCGTGAGCGGTTGCCCGTCGCTGATGGTAATGTCATACGGACCACCGGCTACAGGTGTCTCCACAGCCAGTTTCCATTTGCCATCCTTCGCAGCCGTAGCCGTATAGGTCTTTCCGTTCCATCCGGTCTTCACAGTCACCGTCTTTGAAGGAGCAGCCCATCCCCACAAATTGGCCTGGGTCTGTTGTTGCAGCACCATGTTGTCTGCAAAAAGGGCAGGCAGTTTGACTTCCGCCTTCAGTGTGACGGCTGCCAACTGGAACAAAGCCAGCGCAGCCCATGTTTTCAATCCTTTCATATCTTTAGTTTTTTATTCCATGCTCATTTCACAAACTTCCACTCAAGCGAGCCTGTCAGTCCGGCCGGGATGAGTTCCTTCTCCGCACGACGATACTTGCCGTTGGTCCAAATGTCATCAAAAGGCGCTTTTCCTTCGTCAGCTCCCAACAGCGCATTTGCCCAAGTGTTGACCACTTCAATCTCGATGGTGTTCTTACCCTTCTTCAAAGCCTGTGTCACCTCCACCTCATAAGGAGCTGTCCAGGCTATGCCGCAAGAAATGCCATTGATGCGGACAGAGGCTACATCGTGTACCCCCTTCAACTTGAGATAAACCCGGCTGTCACGTTCTGACTTGCCCACTTTCCATTTGAAAGTCGAAGTATATACGGCTGTACCGGAATAGTAACGCACCTTTTCGTTGGAAGATGTAGTCCAACTCTTCAAGGCAGTCATGGTCTCATCCAGGTCGAGCGTGTTGTAGTGCACGTTCCATGATTTTGTCACGAACGGACGATGACGCACACTCTGCACCGTGGCTTCACCCACCTTCGTTGCCGGACGACGGAACACGACAAACATCGATTGAGAGGGATTCAAAGACAGACGTACTTCCACACGCCCATCCATCTCACGCCAAACACCCGGCTCGGTAATCTCACCCGTCATCGGATTCCACAGCTCCGGCTGCATGCCGCTGATGCGAAAAGAAGCCATGAAGTCCTGACCCTCGGTTTCGTTCTGATTGGCTATAAAATAAATGTCGCCTTCCTCGCCACGACGGTGCGTCCAAGCCACATGTGCCGGAACTATCACGTCACGCTCAAGTCCGAAATCGGAGAAACTGTCATACAAGAAGGGTTTGTCGACCACCAACACTCCCGAACGATAAAGTTCCTGCAACTTTTTCTCTACCTCCGAAGTTGAGACCTTGTTGGGCATCATCGGACGGCTTTCGGGCACGACCAGCACACGATATTCACTGCCCCAAGGCATGCGGAACACGCCTTTTGTGTTGTCAGCCTTTGCCAAGCGCAACAATGCATCACGATTGAACGAATCATACGCATACCCCCGAAGCGGATTGACCCATTTCTCAGGGTCAGCCATATTGGCCGAATGAGTCACTCCCACCGGCATGGTGCGGAGCGGTTCGCCGACATTGGCCAAACGCACATGCTCGCTCTCCACCCGATTTCGGCCAAATATGCCCGGAAGCATCGGCACCAGACGGTCAGGCAACACAGCCCGGCGCGGCATCTCTTCACCCGTAAACACGGCAATGTCCGTCACAGGATAACCGTACTGCAAGAGGGTCTGGCAACGACGGATGTAATCCACCAACGCCTTTCCGCCCTGGTCGTACCAAGTGTTGTCACGCTGGAAGAAGAAGCCAATCCCGTCGAGCGTCATGCCCGGCTTACGGTCAAGCCACGGATTGTGTGCCGTGACATGGAAGAAGAGTTTATTGATGCCCAATGCATAGTTACGGTCGAGAAGTGCTTTCACCGTGGATGGTGCTTCATCCCATGTGCCACGTACCTCCGTAAAGCCCTCGGCCTGGATGATACGCTTGCCATAGATGTGTGCTCCACTGATGGCATCGAGCATATCGTTGGGTTTGTCATGGGTCGGACTACGAAGCCAAAACTCGCCCATCGGAAGGTCGACCAAGCGATAGTGAGACATGCCGTCGCTCACCATTGTCGGGGCTACGCACTCCGCAGAAAACTGGCATCCGTATTCCTTGGCACAAGCAGCCAGCGTCGTGTAGAACACATCGTTGACCAACTCACCGCACGTCGTGCGCACATCGCGCAACACTTGTTCCGACTTGGCAGCACTTTCTACCGGAATGCCTGCCAACAAAGGCAGATAGGGCATCAGGTCGTAGCCGCGACGTGCCTTGAACTCCGTCGCAAAATTTTCGCTCCAGTTCTGGCAACCACACTCCCAACTGTCCACATGCATGTATTTCAACACACGATGAGCCAGCGACGAGTCGACCATCGTAAACACCTTGCCAAACCAGTTGTCAAACTGCTTACGGACAATCTTTGCATCAAACTTGCTGCATTCCAATCCTTTTCCACCTCCTCCGGTCGCATTGTCATGACCGGTCGAAGTGTGTCCCATGCGCAAGATGCGCCACTGTCCTTTCGGCAGGGCTGCTGTCAGCACGCCGTCTTTCATCGCCGCAGTCAAGTCTACAATCTCTGACAACTTCACACAATCGGCATCGGCGACTTCGCTGGCCGGCGTATCGTTTGCCACACGCCACACCAGACCGGCCTTGCCTTCCCACTGGTTGATACGAGGCTCGCTGTGAATCACGATTTGTTTGATTTTCAAATTCGGTTTCCATTTGGCCGCATCCAAATCTTCGCTACCCGGCTCGCTGCCCTCCGGAGTCCAATAGAAACGGAAGAAACGAGCTTTCGTCGGAGGTATGGAGAACGTGGAATTTTCATCCGTATTCTGCCATCCATGACGTGCCGGCTGAAGTTGCTTCACAAAATGGAAATTCACACCATCATCACTGGCCATCACCTTGAGACGATGTGCCTGGTAGTTGTTGCCATTCAAGATGATTTCTATGTTGCGGCATGTGATGGGTTCCGCATATTCAAACTGAATCCAGCAGGGAGAAGACGAACGTATCACTCCCTTCTCATCAATGCTCACCGTCTTCTTCGGATCGTCCTGCACATTGATGTTCTGGCACGTCACTTTCGGCACAAGCTGCGTGTCAGCTTCCCCTTTAAGGGGCAATGCATACAGAGCTATGTCCTCATAATATCCTTCATAGGCTTCAGGCTTGGGCAAAACCAGCCCTTCGAACTTGCCTCCCGCCACGATGGTGTCGGCAAAAACCACTTTCTGCATGGATTCTGCCGGTGTAATCCAAGGTCCGCCGGCCAAGGCAAAGCCGTCGCAAATGTGCATACCGAGCTTTAATCCCAGCCGGTCAGCTTCCTGCATGCTGAAACGAACCATCTCCCACCATGCCGGCGTGAGCTGTTCTGCCTGTCCGTTGTATTGCGGCCCTTGCGATACGGACTTGATGGGCATCAGATAAGCACCGCCCAACCCGACACGCTTCATCGCTTCCAGATCGGCCGTAATGCCTTCTTTTGTCACTGCCCCAAACATCCAATACCAAAATGTCCAAGGCTTTGCCTCTTCAGACGACATTTGTGTAAATTGGTCTTGGAGCGAAGTCTGCGCCTGGGCTTGCTGCGGATGCAAACCGACGAGCATGGCCAAAGCCAGACTCCATGTTGCTAATCTGTTTTTTTTCATAATAACATACTATTTATCCATCCAACGAAGACTGGCCACTTTTTTCAAAAGCGGTCAGTCCGGGACTTGTTTTTCAATTCTCAGTCCAAAGTTCACCGGCCTCATCACAAGCCTGCACAAACCATCTCTTGCACATGGAGCTGCAAAGTCTTGCGCATCCTAATGCAAGACCTTGCAACACTACTTGCAACCGAACCGCCTTCCGGGAAACCGGGTGAAAATGTCTGAACCGGACTCATCGCCAGCTCATTTCTTCAAGCCAAAAGGAGAAATGCGCACCCGCAACGTGTGCTCTTTCTTCTCTATGGCATATTTCTTCAACACGCCAGGACCACAGCTACTGTTGCCCAGACCGAGCACAGCCGTGTCAATGTTCAGGTAAACAGCTCCCGAAGGCTTCAAGTCTGTGTCATGCGAAGCATTGTAGATGTCCATCACTGAATAGGGCAATGCCGAAGCAGAGAAAGGTTTATCCAATGCCGACACTTGCACGCCCTGTCCCCGACTGTTTGTAAGGCGGATGACAGCCACCGACTCCAGATTGCCGGAATCCTGTGGACGCGGATAGTGAGTATATTGGTCACCAGCTTTTGCCTTCCACCAATTTATAGTAGCCGAACGATGACGGTCCGGATAAGTTTCCATAGGGCCATAGCCATACCAGGACACATTGTCAAGCGACGGTTCGGCTACAAAGGCACACCCCAGGCGGGGAAGCTCGGGCAACTCGCCTTCCGGCGTATAAACTTGCTTGAAGTCAAGAGTACCGTCCGTGTAGACACGATACGTGCTCTGCACGCGGATGCTGCCGGCCAAGTAAACATAGCGTTGAGAAGCTGTCACTTCGACAGAACCATCGTCCTGCATCTTGGCATCACATCCCAAGGCCTCAACCTTCGGCGCATGGAGATTGTTCTTTTTCCAGTCCTTGGCCAGCCAGTTGCCAAAGCTCTTGTCGTTGTCCGTCGGTGCACGGAATGCCTGGAAATTGGCGGCATTCAATGAATCCATCGCTTGGAACACAACATTTCCGCCATAGGCCAGCTCTTTCAACGCGGCAGCCTTCACGTCCCAGGAAGCTCTGACCTCGTCATTCTGCACCAAAATCACTCCGTCTTGCTCTGTCAGACTCAGTTTCTTGCCCTTCTTCAATTCCGTGCGAGCCAGTTGCATCAGATTGTCTTTCAAGGTCAACTGCTCGGCAGCCACTTCATAACCGGCTTCGGCCCAGTCACAAGACTCTTTGAGGACAAGCGAGATGTCAAGACGAACGTCGTCCACCTCCCAATCAATCTTTTTCACAACCTTACTCAAGTCGATTGTCACATTTTTCGATTCCGCCGGCATGATATAAGGCAGTTCTGCTTCTCCTTCTCCGACCTTCCGGCCATTTCTGTACAATGTCCACAAACAACGATAGCTATCCACTCCGATGTGATGATTGTGGTTGGTCATTTCCACAGCACAAGCAGCAGTCTCGGCATTCCAATTTGCCAATTTCATGTAGACCGGTTGATAGACTTTCTTCACTTCCAAATATTTCGGAGTAATGCTGCGGTCACAACGAACAATGCCATTGTTGCAAAATGCGCCCAAGTTGGGTTCGTCACCGAAATCTCCGCCATAAGCCACTTGTTCACGACCATCAGGCAGTGTACGGATGATGCCTTGGTCCACCCAGTCCCAAATGAAGCCACCCAACATGCGGTGGTTACTGTATATCTCGTCCCAATACTCCTGGAAGTTACCCAGCGCATTGCCCATCGAGTGGGCATATTCACTGGTAAGCACCGGGCGATTGTCATTCGTGCGTTCCGCAATGGAAAGCAACCGTTCCCAACGGGCATTTTCAGCACGTTCTTCATCGGCTCCTTCCGGAATGCCCGGATTCAAGTACTCAGCCTGTGTGCGAGGATAAAAACGGCTTATCACGTCCACCGTGTAAGGGTCAGGAGCTCCGTTCAGTCCCTGTGCGCCCTCGTAATGTATCGGACGTGTGGGATCAAAATCTTTCAACCAAGCAGATATAGCCGCAAAGTTCGGTCCGTAACCACTCTCATTACCCATACTCCAGAACACAATACACGGATGATTCTTGTCACGCTCCGCCATCCTCACAGCACGGTCAAGGAAAGCTGCGTGCCAATCGGGAGTGCTGGCCAATGTGCCACGAAGTCCGTGTTCTTCAATATTAGCCTCATCCATGACATAAAGTCCGATGGAATCACACAACTCATAGAAACGTGGGTGATTGGGATAATGAGCTGTACGCACTGCGTTGATGTTGGCCTGCTTCATGAGGAGGATGTCTTGCAACATGCGTTCCTCCGTCATCACACGTGCCGTCCTAGGGTCGTGCTCATGGCGGTTGACTCCGCGAAAACGGATAGGACGGCCGTTGACCAACACTTGTCCGTCTTTCACCTCCACACTGCGGAAACCTACTTTACCGGTGACACGTTCCACGACCTGTCCTACACTGTCCTGAAGCTGGAGGTTCAAAGTATATAAATAAGGAGTCTCGGCCGTCCAGCGATGAGGAGCTTTGATGTCACCCGTGATACGCCCCAACTTGCGAGGACCACGCTGCGGATACCACTCATTCATCACGGCCGCCTTGTGGTTCAAATCAAGAATCGGCTCTGCTGCTGCCTCACCGGTGAAAATCTGCTTGCCTTCCTTGTCGGTCAACGTAGCGACCACTTTATATCCATCGCCCCTCTCCTTCCCGAACACACTCAGTTGCGGGTCTATCTGGAGCGTGAAGTCTTCATATCCTGCATGGGGAAGCGTGCGCACGGCATAATCGCGGATACGTATGTCCGGAGTGTGGAAGAGGGTGATGTCGCGCTGGATGCCACTGAAACGCCAGAAATCCTGGTCTTCCAGGTAAGAACCGTCACTGTACCGATAGACCTCCACGGCAATCTGGTTCTCCCCGGATTTCAGATAATCCGTAATGTTGAATTCCGAAGCTTCCATACTGCCCTGGCTGTAACCCACACGCGTGCCGTTCACCCAGACATAAAAGGCACTCATGACACCGTCAAAGCGTAAGAATGTCTGTCCGTCATGCTCCCATCCGGCAGGAAGCACGAACGTACGCCGATACTGCCCCACAGGGTTGCGCTCGACATAAGTCGTATAACTACGTTTGGGCTCGCCCATGACATAGGGCGGATTAATGCGAAATGTATAGCCTGCCGATGAATAGATAGGAGTGCCGTAACCATTGACCTCCCAGTTGGCAGGCACTGTGAAATCGTCCCATGCGGCATCATCAAAATCAGTGCGGTAAAAGTCAAGAACACGTTCATCCGGCGTCTTGGTCCAACGGAACTTCCAAGTGCCGTTGAGCGACATCATGCGGTCGCCCTTTTGTATCCCGTAAGGGAAGAAGGCAGCACGCGCAGGCTCGCGGTTTATCTGAAGCACATGCTGATTCTCCCAATCGTGTTGTTGGGCCTGCAAGCCCAACAAAGGAGTAAATAATACTGCTAATAAGCCTATTCGCTTCATTTGCATTGTGTGTTTAATGGAGGCTTGCACAGCAATCCGGGCCATGCAAGCCTCCGTCATTCATACTTATAGATTATTGAATGTCCAAAGCATCAAATGCCAAACCTTCAAGGTTTTCTCCGCTTATCACCACGCGATAATGGCCTGCGTTGATGAATGTGCCTGTCGTGGTGCTCATCATGCGCCACTTCTCAGGTGTCTCCGGGAAGTTCAGCGTGTCTTCTTTCAGCACGACGCCTTTCGAATCAATGAATTTCATCGTCACGGGGATAGGCTTGCCGCTGCTGTTCATATACTTGAAACGCAGCGCATAGACTTGAGCCAAGCCTGTCGATACCTTCCACTCGATGCTGTTCTTAGTACCCTTGCCGAAGAAGATGCCGGTCTGCTTCTTCACAATCTTCTCGCTGTAGCTGCCACGCACCTTGGCATCCTCGGCTTCGTAGGTCACATTGACACGGGTGTTCTTATCCTCCGGCAACATCTCCTTGGGTGTCTTGGCCAACACTTCCTTGGAAGCCTTCTCCCAATTCCAATCATTGCCTATGGGCAGGGCGGGGACAGTCACAAGGGCATTGTCCGTGGCGATGGCGATGGCCGATATGACAGCCTGGCCGGCTTTCACCTCCGGGAAGTCTATGACAAGCTTGCCGCCAGTCACTTCCGCTTCCACCACTTGCTTGTAAGCACCGTCATGCCCGGCCTCAGCCCAGATGTCCAGGTCATCCACCACAGTCTTGCCATTGACAGCCACATCAAAGATGCGCAAGCCCTCACAGTCGACGAGGGGCGCACCCGTACCGTGCCACGGCTCAACGAAGTACAACTCCACACGGTATTTGCCATCGGGCACATCAAACTGATAGTTCAACCGATGACGACCGAAACGGAACGTCTGGAAGAGCCCCCAGTCACGCGTGCCGCGGATGGGGTCATTGGTCGTGCGTTGGCTGGCCAGGTAGGGATTAAGTCCCTCGAATGACTCGGCCCAGGAATGAGAGAACGTCGTGTTGTCGGTCAGCCACGTTTGCCCGAACTCGTCGGTATATTCATCGCCGCCGCAGTTGACCCGATAGAGATAGTGGTAGCCCGGAGCACCCTTCAACAGAGGCTTCGCGCCCTCGTAGAGTTTATCAAAGTTGGGCGACTCCGGCAGGTTGTTCAAGACGATAACATCTTCAGCCACGGCCTTGCCTTGATAGTAACCGACAGCACGAAGCACATTGTAGCGGATGTCACGGTTGACCCAAATGAAATGCGTACCCTTCTCCCCACGAAGCTGGTAGCCCAGGAAGGCATCTTCGGCAGCGTCGTTGTAGAGACGGACAGAGTCACAGTTGCTATATACCTCGATGGTCGCCTGGCGCGGACCTGTGAAACGGTCGGGCCACGTGTGGGACACGATATAGACCATAGGGTCTTTCTCGGCACTCACATAGTTGGAACGGTACATATAGTAGACATCGAGCGGCTCTTCCCACGGGGTCAGAAGGCCCTTGTAGTTGAACGGGCCGACTTTGTCTATCTTGCGGTAAGCCTCGTCAGGCTGCGGACGGCCGGGGTTGTCGTGGCTCGTAAATATCCACTGGAAGTGGCCGCACACGCGGTCACGAGCCTTCTCGGCCAGACGGAGCTTGACTTCCATGAGGTGGCACATCGCTTCCTCGCTCCAGACACCTTCCGACTCGGCAGCACCCGGCTCCGTGTGGAGGTCAATGCTGCGCCAACCGCCATACTCGCCATTGAGCAACTGGTTGGGCTGCGACAACTCCTGGTCATACTTGAACATGTCGCCCCCATACGTGCCACTCCAGTTCTGGATGACGTTCCAGTCGGTGCCGTCGCCACCGTTGCAAGTGGTGATGACACGCATCGTGCGGGCGGTGGGGTCCATCTCACGGATGATGTCACAACATTCCTCAGCGAAGTCGCGGGGGAGCGTACTCTCGTTTTGCAACCCCCACATCACGACAGAAGGAGAGTTGCGGCGCTCCTTCACCCAGCGGCGGAGCATCGTCTTGAAGTTCTCGCGGAACTCGGGCGTGTCATACCATATATGGGCGGAGAGCTGCGTCCACCAGAGGATGCCCTCACGGTCCCAATACTTGCCATACTCGAGGTTATGCGGCTGATGGGCATCGCGGAAGGCATTGAACCCGGCGTTCTTTATCTGCTTCACACGCGAAGCCACCTGCTCGGGGCTGAAAGCATGGCTCTGCCCGAACTGATGTTCGTATTCACAGACGCCATTGATGAACACGGGCTGACCGTTGAAATAGAAACGGCCATCCTTGTCATCTCGCTTGACGGGCCAGCTCAGTGTGCGAAACCCGAAGGGAGTCGACACCTCGTCCGTCGTCTTGTCACCTCGCTTGATGAGGCTGGCGAGGCTATATAAATAAGGTGTATCGGTGCTCCAACGCTTGGGGTTGTCTATCGGCGATTCCTGATGGACGGTCTTCATCTCCCCGGGAGCGAGGGTGACCTCCTCCGTCAGGCGAAGCACCTGTATGCCGTCGGCATTGTTCAGACGGCTGACGAGCTGGAAGGTCTGCGGCTGGGCAGAGTAGTTCTTCAGCTCCGTGTCGACGTAGACGGTCTTCACTTCGTCATCGTGCCAGATGTGTACGCCGAACGGCTCAATGCGCACCTCGTCGGTCACTTCGAGCACCACGGGACGGAAGATGCCGAAGGGCTGAGACCCTTCGCTGAAGCCCCATTCCGAAGAGCAACCGCCGCAGACCCAGGGCATGTCGGCTATCATCTCGGGATGCTCCGCCGTCACCTCAAGGGTGTTTGCGGTCGAAAGGTAGGGAGTGACATCAAGCGTCAGCACCGTGCGTCCGATGGGGTGACGGCCCAGGTCGTGGCCGTTGAGGCGTATGGTGGCATACGTCCCCACCCCCTCGAAGCGGAGGAAATAGCGTTTGCCCGCCTCGACGGCCGGGAGCGTGAACTCCTTGCGGTAGCCCGCCGTCCCGTGCAGGTTGCCGTGCGTAAGCTGGCGGTAGCCATAGTAGTCATCCCAGTTGTGGGGGATGTTGACGGTCTGTTCCTGTGTCCGTCCGCCATCCTTGGCGACGAGCCATGTCGTCCAGTCGCGGTCGAGGGCCAAGAGCGTGCGGCGTCCCTTCTGGGGACGCTCGGGGAAATGCACCTTCGAACGGCCCATCGGGCGGCTCGTGGCCACGGCGATGCCCCGCTGTTCGGCATTGTTGACGGCACAATAGAAGTGATAGACCACTCCGTCGTGCTTGACGACGTAACTCTTATGGGCAAACATCTCGTCGTAGGGCTTGGTCGGGTAGATGAGGTCCTTGCCCTGCCAGTCGTCCCAAGTCACCAGGTCGTAGCTGCACGCGAAGGTGTTGTAGGCCTTGTAGGGACGGGAGGGATTGAAGGCGGAGAAGTAGAACATCACGTAGACGTCGCCCATCTTCACTATCTGTGCGTCGCCCGTGATGGTCCCCTGCGCCTCATGGGAGAAGACAGGGTTGCCCTCGTAGCGGCGCCACTTCTTCATGTTCTTCGACAGGGCGATGCCGATACGCTCGCCCTTGAAGCCGGTCTCGGGATTGACGCCCCCGGCGTTGTAGTACATCACGAAGGGCGCGCCGAGCGTCTCGTCCTTGTCCCAATAGACCATCGTCTTGTAGTGTGTCAGGCGTTCCCACCACTGCGCGTCCTTCTCGTCGTGGGTCAGGACCGGCTTCTTCCCCGCATCCCATGCATGGGCCGTGGCGGGGTCGTCCTTCGTCCAGGCCACGCCGATGGACAAGGGGGCCTCGATGGCTTCATAGCCGCGGCCCGTGCCGCCGAAGTAGCTCATCCAGGCACGGCCTTTGTAACGCTGGAGGGCATACGACCCGCCCCACTCCATGTCGACGAGGGCCGGGAAACCGGCGCGCTGGTTGGCATCCCACAGGCCGTCGCGCCACGGGAGGACGCGGCCCAGCGTGCGCCACTCCAGGAGGTTGTCGCTCTCGGCAAGCCATGTCTCATAGCCACGGCCGTCCTTCGCCCCGCGTCCGTCGTAGATGACGTAGGTCATGTACCACTTGTCGCCTTCGCGGAAGACGGTGGGGCAGTCGATTTTCGCATCGTTGGTCGACGGGGCGACGACCAGGCCATACTTGTAGGGCGTCTTCGCCTCCTCGTAGACCTCGGCCATGCGCTCCTGCGACACGTGACGCTGGGCGTAGGCAGGCAGGCTGCACAGCGCCGAGAGGAGCAAGATTAGTAAGCTGTATTTCTTCATCATTCTTCAGTGTTTTAACATTCGGTAGAGCATCCGTCCCCCGCCACCGCGGGGAAGCGGGGGACGGCGCATACATCACAGTTCGCCGTCGTCCGCGCCACCTTCGCCACTGCCCGTGCCGGGAGTGGTCGGAGTGCCCGTGCCGGAACCGGGACGCTCGATGCTCAGCTCGACGGCCTTGGCTGCATCGCTCATCGCCTTCTTCGGCGTGAACGTAATCTTCGGCGTGTTCAATGCACCCTTGACGGTGACTTCCTCCGGCGTGTCCATCATCTTGGACGACACGGTGAGGCGGAACGAACCCAACTCGGCCAAGTCGACGCTCATGCCCATCTGAAGAGCCTCGCACACGACGTTGCTCAGGCTGATGAGGGCATTGCTCACGTCGCCCGCCGAGAGCGAAGTCTCGCGCACGATGCGGTCGACGAGCACCTTGTTCGTCATACGTTGTTGCGACTTGGGAGCTGCATAGTAGACGGTCTGTCCCTTGCGCTCGCCGATGTTTAAAATTCTTGACTTTACTTCAAATTCTATCATAACACGTAGTATTTAAGATTATAGAACTCATTATTAACCATTTATCCCCACGCGACAGATGCTGTCAGCTCTTACGGGCGAGGTGTGGAAATACCCCACGAGTGGGGTATTGAAGTACCCTACGCGTGGGGTACCATCCTACCCCACTCGTGGGGTCCGGACAGACCCCACGGGCGGGGTGCTGTTATATGATTTTTATTTACGTATCGCCATCAATAGAACAGCCAGTCCATCGCGTCATCCGAGCCGTCGAGGGCGGCATTGCGGGCCGTGACGGAGGAGTCCGTGAAGCCCAGCACGAGGGCCATGCCCGTCGGCAACAGGAGCGTGTGGCTGCCGGCTTCGAAGCTGTAGGCATGCACATTGGCCAGCGGCATCTCCTCGAGGTGGATGGCATTGGTCAGGACGGGTTCGGCCTGGCCGTATTCGTTGGCCGAGGCGTCAGTCTCCAGCGTGGGTGTCTTGGCATACTTCTTCTGGTCGTCCTTGAAGTAGCCGACGAGGAGCTTGACAGGTCCCGTGCAGGTGAACTCGACCTTCGTCCCTGCTTCGCGCTGCGACGCGCCGTCGACGGCATAGGCCGTGAGGCCCGCCAGTTCGGGAGCGAGCGCCTGCACCTTCGCCTGCGGCATGTTGGTCAGCAGGACGGCGCCTTCCGAGAGGCGGACGGGGCGGAGTGCGCCACCGGAGAGTTTGACTGTCGCGGGGTGCAATGGTTCAATCGACTGTGCCTCATCCGTCGTTTTTCCTGCGGCCTTGTCCTTGAGAGTCTGGAGATGGGCCTGGAAGTTGGCCAGCTCCTTCTCGTAGTGGGGGAGCAATTCCTCCCACGTCTTGTTCTTGCCATCGTCGCCGCCGATGGGGATACGGCGCTGGGCCGTCTGCATGCTGTTGGCGTAAAGATAGTGGTCTTTGGTCAAATCCACAAGCGTGCGGTAGTGTTCGAGGCTCTTCTCCAGCAACGGAGCGACGGAGTCGAGGTGCGTGAGGTCGCGGCTCCACTGGTAGTCGAGCACCTTCTTCGCGGCACGCACCTTATAGTCGAAGAAGTAGGCAAACTCCCGGTAGCAGTGCATGTCGTTGATGAGACGTCCCAGCTCGTCGGCGTTGGCCTTGGCCTTGCCCTGAAGCTGGTCGATGGCAGCCACGGCGGCGTCACCCCTCTTCACGCAGTCGGCCACGACGTCGAGAGGCAGTTCGCCCACGTGCGGCTGGCCCTTCCACTCCTTCTCGACATACTCGATGAGCTTCTCGCCCTCAGGGCCGCAGCTCTCGTAGAAGCCGGGATAGATGGTGTACTTGTAGGGGTTGACGAGCTGGCTGACGAACATGCCGAGGAGGAGCGTCTGGCGGTTGCCCTCCGTGATGCCGAAGCGGCGCAGGAGCTTGGGAGCTATCTCGCCCGACTCTTCGTAGGCGGTGCGGATGAGCGCGCCCTGCTCGTCGGAGAGGCCGTAGAAGCGGGCAAACTCGCGGTCCCAGTAGGCTATCTCTTCCTGACGGTCGCGCCGGCAATTCCATGCGTAGCGTCCCCAGAGCTTATACCAGGCCCAGTCGCGGTAGACCTGCTCCTCGCGCTGTCCGTCGGGGAGCTTGTCGGCGGTGTAGGGGTATTCCCAATAGGAGGCCTGGGGGAAGAGATGGAGCGCATTCGCGCCGTGGACGTCATGCATGGCCTGGACGGTGCGCTCGACGAAGTCGGGCGACGACCAGCGGAAGGGCTCGAGGTTGGCCAGCACGTGGACGTTCTCGATGTGGGTCGAACCCAGGGAGGAGAGGTTCTTGTGAATCTCCGCCCACGGGCCGCGTGGCTCGTAGGTGGTCAGCGACTCGCCATTGTATTTGTGCATCGTGTAGAGGTTCTTGTACAATGGCAGGGCGGCGTCCATGACCATCTTGCTGTCCGTGTCGTGGGCACGGACGAGGATGGGCGGTTCGTCGGTGCGGCCGAGCGCCTTCAGTCCGTCCTTCACGCCGGGGATGATGGTCTTGGTGAACCATTCGACGTCGTCCTCATGGGTGTCCATGGCTTCGCCGAGGCAGACGAGCAGTCCGACGTTGGGATAGGTCTCGACGAAGGCCGCGATGCTCTTGCGCGTGTAGTCGCTCAGCAGGGGCGTGATGGGTCGGTTGCGGTCCTGGGTCTTGATGCCGTAGTGCTCCGCAAAGGGTTTGGAGACGAGGATGTTGTAGAACTTCTGTATGACGAAGATGCCGCGCTTGTCGGCCTCCTCGGTGAGGAAGCGGTACATCTCCTGGTTCTTCTTGAACGTCTCGTCGTCGACCTCGACGGCGAAGGGATAGTCCTTCAGGCGGACGAGCGAAGCGAAGGGATGCCCGTTCCAGAGGTAGAGGGAGTTCATGCGGTTGTCGACGAGCATGTCGAGGTATTCCACCCACCGCTCCTTATCGTAGAACCAGGGGAAGTTCTCCGGCGTATAGGGATATTCGTAGACATGGCGTCCCGGCAGGATGAAGGTCTTCTGCACGCCGATGCACGTGCCGCGGAGCACCATCTCCGGGGCATCCTTCACTTCCCCTTCGGGAAGGGTGAGCGTGCCGTCGTGTTGCAGTTGGTCGGTAATGGCGACCGTGCCGTAGATGACACCGCTGGGGTCATTGCCCGTGACGGTGGTCAGCCAGTCGGCCGTGGTGATGGTGTATCCTTCCTTCTTCAGGCTGTCGCCCTCGGCCACGGCGAGGACGATGACGCGGTGGTCAGGGTCTGTGGGGAGGATGCTGTCGAGCGTGGCGTCATAGCCTGCGGCGTCGAGCTTCTGTTCGAGTCGTTCGCCCGCGTAGGCCACGCGGTTGTTAGCCCCGGGAGGGACCACGATGGTGACTCTTTCCTGCCCGCAACTCATCATCATGAGCGTCACCAGCGAGGCAGCGTAAAAGGTTGTTTTCTTCATAGGATAGAGTGTTAGTTAGGTGTATATGTTATCACAACTTCATCTTTCGTGTCCACCCACAGGCGGTAGCGGCCTTCGCCGAGGGTCTCCACAGTGCCCCGCGAGGCTTCGGGCAGGGAGGCTGAGCTGATGTAGACATAGCCGCGTCCTGTGCCTGCCGTCACCTTGATGCGGCCGGCGTCCATGTAGACGCGGATGTCGCCCTGCGGGGCGGGCACTGTGCCGTCCATCCACTCCAGTCCGCCGAGGGTCGGGGTGATGGAGAACTCTTCGTAGCCGGGCTTGACGGGGCGCACGCCGAGATAGTATTTCCCAAGCAGGTAGATGGGGCTGGCTCCCCAGGCATGGCAGAGGCTCTTTCCGTAGGGCCGTCCGTACATGGCGAGATGCTCGACACCTTTCTCCTCCGGGTTGTATTTCTCCCAGAACGACGTAGCCCCTTCGCGGAGCATGCCGCCCCAGTATGCCTTCATCTCCTTCATCACCTGCACCTGTTCGCCCATCTCGCAGAGGGCCTCCAGCTCGTAGAACCGCATGTAGGGGGTGGTAATCTTCAGGATGTCGTCATTGAGAAGGACGCTATGTTTGACAGCAGCCTTCTGCTCATCGTCCAAGTAACCGAAGAAGACGGCAAACATGTTGGCATAGCGGGTGACCGTCTCGCTCCGCTGTCCACCGACGCGATTGTGCACGAAGGCTTTCTTAGCCTCGTCCCAGAAGGCGGGCATCAGCTTGGCCCGCAGTGCAGCGGCCAACTCTGCATACTTCTGCTCATCGTCCCCGTTGCCTGCCAGTCCGGCACAGAGCGCCATGGTCTCGAGGCTCTTGCAGAAGAGCACCTGCTCGAAGGCCAGCTCGCCGTGCTTGTCGAGATAGCCGTCGGCCCAATCGACGAACACCCAGTCGCCGGTCATGCCTTCCACCATGCCGTCCGGATTGGTCCGCCCGAGCACGTAGTCCATCATGGTCTGCATCCGGGGATAGACCTGCGTGACGAAGTGGCGGTCGCCCGTGTACATATAATAATCGTATATGCTCAAGAACCAGAAGAAGGTGTAGTCCATGATGGTGTTCGTATGGCTGGTGACAGGGTCTTTGCCGCGGAGCAGCCAGATGGTGCGTTTGACCGTTTCACTGTCGAAGAAGAGGTAGTAGTTCATCAGGTAACTCTGTATGGCATCCCCGCTCCACACCCACCGGTCACGCTTGATGCCGTCGATGAAGAACTCACGGGTCGTCAGGTGCATGGTATAGGCACCGATGTCCCAGATGCGGTTCAGTTCCTTGTCGCTACACCGGAACGCGCCGCGATACTGCTCAGGGAGATACTCGTAGAGCATGCTGACACTGTCGTATGTGAGGTTTCCATCCGTAGTGACAAACACATAGCGGAAGGCTTTGCTCCCTTCAAGCGTGTAGACAGGACCGCGACGGGTCAGTTCGCCGAGGGCGAGGTCAGTGACATGCTCGGCTGCAAATTTCAGCTTGTCGAGGGTCTCGCAATGTTCGGTGTCGAGTGCCTCTTCAGGACTTTCGCCGTAATAGATGTGCATGAGGCCTCCCCCTCCGGGATTGTGGACAACAAGGTAGCCGAAGGTTTCGCGTCCGAAGTCGTAGAGTATGCCTCCGTTTGTCTCCTTCTTTGTCACGGGCGTCTCAGGCCTCAGGCTCAGGCAGAATTCAGAGGGGCGTGCCCCCGGGTCGTCGAAGTTCCAGTGGGCAGCATCCATGTAGGTAGTAGCCGAAGTATCGCTGGCCTTGCCGCTTTCGTCTATCCACTCCTTGTCCTCGTAGGTCACCTTCCACGTGCCGTCCGTGTGTACCGTCTCCCCATCGACAAACAAGGCCGGCGGAGTGGCCTGGTTCCACACCTTGATGTTCAGATGGTGTGTCCCTGCCGGGAGATGGAAGCTATCAGGCATACCAAACTGCAACTTGCCGTCGAGCTTGATGTTGAACTTGCCTTCAGCCGCGATATAGATGTCCTCCGGTTCTGCCAGTTCCAGTTGCTTACTAAATTCCACAGTCACGTAGTGGCTATCCATCTTCCAGAACGGGGGAAAGAATGCTCCACGCTCGGTGCGGCAACCATTCATCTGATTGCCCAACCATATTTCATAGTCACCGGGATACCATATCCATGTACTTTTACTTTTCTTCGCCATATCTTTCTTTTGTTATTTGTTCCAATGTTTTTCCGCGTGTCTTGGGTGTCCATATCGTTCCGACCAACAGCGACACCATCAGCAGGGCTATCATGATGTAGGATGCCCGATAGAATCCTTCTCCATGTTCACCATATATATAGACAAAGCACAAGCCCCACACAGCCGACAAACCACGCACGACAAAGAACATGATGCCCTGTGCCGCAGCACGATACTTAGCAGGGAACAGTTCGGAAGCCCACAACGCATAGAACGACTGCACAGATACACCTGCCTGAATGGCCCACAAAAGTGTGAAGAACAACAGCCCGGCCATGCCTTTAATGCCGACCGTCACGATGATAAGCCAAGCCAGTACGGCCATGCTCACACCGAAGCAATAGAGCCAACGTTGATTGACCTTGTCCACAATCATCGAAAAGCAGAATGTCACGAAGATGATAATAATCCACTGTGCAGCAGACAACATGTTGGCATGGACATTGGACAGACCGCCTGCAGTCTCATAAATGTGCTGCTGGAAGAAGCCCATCACCGAGCTGACCAAGTTCCAAGTCAGATAGATGCCAGCCAGGAATATCATGGTGCGAATGTTCACTTTGTTGGTAAACAGCGTGCCGAATGAAGCAAACGTCCCGCCGCCTTGTTTCTCTCCGGCCTGCTCTGCCGACTTCGCGGCCTTCCATTCTTCCGACTCATTCAAACGACGCTGCAACGTCCAGGCTATGAATGCCACCACAAACAACGACGCAAACACGATACGGCTGCTGAACACATTCAATGCAGCCCCGCTCAAAGTCCCGCCACTGATGGCCTCAGCCAACGACTGCACCCATCCAAACAGTACGCCATGTGTCCCGTCACCTGTGGGAGGAGCCAGCAACATACCCAAAATCAAGATTATCGTCGGGCCTATGCCCCATGCCATCTGAGATATACCGATGTTACGGCCTCTGTTGTTTACTTCCGAATTTTCAGAAATATAGGTCCACGAAGCCGGGACACCCACACCGACGGAAATGCCCGTAATCAAGAAACCGGCCAGCAACATGGGAAAATTCACAGACACCACAATCAGCGCCACTCCCAACATATAGACGAGCATATTGTACGTATAGATGGCTTTTCGCCCGTACTTGTCGGCCAAGAAACCTCCGATGATGGCACCGATGGCAGCACCTAAACAGTTTGCACTAATCGCATTGAGCCAGCCCAAATGTCCTTCGGTCAAGCCCAGATAATTTTGCCAAAGAGTCAACCCACTGGCTCCGGCCACAATAGCCCCTGCATCCAGGTAATTGGTCAATGACACGGCTATCGTACTTTTCAAACTTCCTTTTTGGTTTTTCATAATTATGTTCAAGTATTTAAGTTTCCTTGTTCTTTATCGGCATTTATCCCATAGAATGTCAGGGATAAGCTTTCATGCTTATTTTTAGACGCGGAATGACGCGGATAACACAGATTCAATCATTATCCGCGTCATCCGTGGCATCCGCGTCTAAAAAATCCTGTTATGACACAGTTCATCCAATGCCGATAACAGAGTTCTCATATATATAATAAGGTATAGGGAACTCACTTAGCCAATGGCATCCAGACAGTCATTTCCGACTTGCCACGGTTGCCCCATGCAAAGTAAGGAATCAACTGGATTTTCACTTTCTGATCTGCCTTGCCCACTTCGCGATAGAGCACATTGTCCCATGAATCTTCTTGCATCAAGCGGGCCTCGCCTTCAAGCGCAACCATCTTGCTGCCATCGATGGTGATTTCTTTCGGAGTGAACTGAATGTCAGCCGGAATCAACACATCGTCGATGCGCTTACCATCAGCCACATCCATACCTTCCAAACAGTAAACCAACGGACCACGTTTCACGACCACTTGGTTGCGGGTCTCTTCCACCAACGGATTGGATTCCATCAACTTCACGCGCATCTCCATGTCGAGTGTCACCACGTCACCTTTCTTCCACACACGGTTAATCGTGGCGTAAGTATTGGCTTTAGCCTCCACTGCGACCGGTTCGCCGTTGACCGTCACTGTCGCTTTGTCACACCATGCAGGAATACGCAGATGGAGTGCCATCTCCTGTTTCTTCGGAACAGCGTTAAAGGTCAACACCACCTTGCCATCATACGGATAACCGGTCACCTGCGACACCTTCAAATCATGTTTGCCCAGCTTCGTGGTCAGTTCGCTCTGTCCATACAAGTTACACCACAAGGCGTTTTCACTCACCGTATAAGCATAATTCTGCGCTTCGCAAATGGTGCGCAATGTATTGGGAGGACAACAGAAACAGCTGATGTACTCCTGACGTTCACGCGGCCAACGCAGCGTGTAGGGGAAGTCGTCACTCAGACGCAGGGGATTGGTATAGAAATAACGTTTGCCGTCCAGGCTCACGCCACTCAGGACACTGTTGTAGAGAGCTGTCTCCACGATGTCGGCATACTTGGCATCGCCCGTGCTCTCAAGCATACGCCAGTTGAAAAGCATGTTGCCGATGTTGGCACACGTCTCATTGTGAGCTGTGCTGTTGGGCAACTGGTATGCGCGGCCATAGCTCTGGTGCACTTTCTGGATGCTGTCCGGCTCGTAGCATGTGCCGTCAGGCGAAGTGCCGTCATAGAGCGCACCACAAGCTCCGGTCACATACATCTTGCGGTTCACGATGTCATTCCAGATGCTCGTGAGGTTTTTCATCAACTGCTCTTCGCCTGTCTCAGCATATACGTCAGCCACACCTGCATAGAGGTAATTGGCACGCACGGCATGTCCCATCGCGTTGTATTGTTCGCGGAAAGGGATACGGTCCTGATTGTCGTCCGTTCCGTTTTCCACCATGCCGCGGATGTCTATCAAGTTCTTTGAAAGTTCCAAATAACGGGGATTTCCTGTCGCACGATACATTTCGACCACGCCCATGTAGTGTGACGGACAGATGGCGTTGCGGGCCAATTCGGCCGAAGCCGTCTCATAGAAGTGACAGAGGAAGTCGGTCGCCTTGATGGCAGCGTCGAACAGCGTACGCTTGCCGGTGGCACGATAGTGCGTGATACCGGCCATCATCAAGTGGCCCAGGTTGTAGGTCTCAAAGTTCAGCCGGTTGGCAAAAGCGCCTTTTTCATCTTCTGCGCCCACCTTCGTGCCGATGACAGTCTGCTGGCGATTTTCACTGTGGGTGTCAATGCCCTTGTTGCGCTCTTCGATAATGACAGGAGTATGGATGTAGCCATCGGCACGCTGTGCTTTCACCACCTGCTCGATGAATTTGTCCATCAGGGCATCCAGTTCCGGGTCTTTGTTGACTGCATAGACGGCAGCCACGGCTTCCAGCCATTTATACATGTCTCCGTCATGAAACGGAGGACCCCAATGTTCACCCTCACATGTGCCAGCAGCAATTTCGAAATTGCGGAATCCGTGGGATATATCCGGATTGCTCCATGTGGCCCACATGCTTTGAAGCGAAGTGTTACTGTACACGTCGAAGCGTTCGCCCCAGAAGCCTCCGGTCCATTTCACCGCTCCCAACGGAGTATTTACCATTTTTGAATACTTACTGTGTGACATGTCGGTCAATCCACCCGATTGTGCCACGGCGGCACCAGACACACATACAGCCAATGCAAATGTCGAGAAAAGTTTTTTTATCATAGCATTTTGTATTAGTTTCATAGATTAACACGCAAATATATAATAAAATAAGCAGATAACAGAAGTGCACGAGAAAAGTTTTCGGTTTTTACACATATTTATTTGCCATCAGCAGAGTCAACCAGCAAGTGCAACATTAGGAAATATTTTTGAAGAAACATTCAGC
>ERZ827088.663-NODE-663-length-48645-cov-15.193929_pt1 | contig 48645 bp, 32 predicted proteins | sample MGYA00519922_ERZ827088 | MGnify/ENA primary metagenome ERZ827088 (study PRJEB31778, sample SAMEA3449254) | human gut metagenome | biome: human gut; feature: human-associated habitat; material: faeces | place: United Kingdom | collected 2010/2012 ...
GCAAAATTACAGCACAACTATAACCTTTTAAATATGTACTTCTGTTAATGCTTACTTTTTATCGGGGTTAATTCATAATCAGAAAAAAGATCTTGATGAATTCGTTTTTTAATACAGAAATTAAAGATGTATTGTTGCTTATTATTACTGTACATATATGTCTAAATTAAATTATAGATTATACATTTATAGTCATACAGTGCTTGTTAACTATTAATACAATAATCAATGAAACCAAATAAGAACAGAATTTATTGTATTGGATGTAGGTCTTTCAACTTTGCAATAAACAGAATATTATTCCCATTTTCATCTATTTTACTCTCCAACTGTTTAAGAAGTTTCTTTGCTTCTGCAGTACAATCTTTAGATTCTAAAAAATCATCAATTTTATCCAACAGTTCATAAGGCTCAAACATTTCATGATACCAACCATCAGAAACATTACGACAATTAAAAGAAACAGGTAAATCTCCCAAAAAATCATTCTTCAAATCTAAATAATAAGTTTCTTGATTTTCTTTTTCTGAAATAATCGTTTTAGAAATATTTCCCATGTTACTATCCTTCACTAATTCTTCGATTAAGAAGAACGAAGGACATTCGTTATAAATACAATAATTTGTATGATTAATCATTGTAAAACGCGGCAATGTCATTTTCTTCTTCTCATCAAACAAATAGAGAGTATCCAAAGCAGTAGTCATATAAGTAAAATCTGTAGTATTATTAAAAAACCATATATCATGATTAAATCCTACAAAATTCCCTTTTAAATCAATAGAAGACATAAAGGAATTACTAGGGGATACATATGAAACATTTAGATTCTTGTCAACCTGTGCATACTGAAATTTACTCAATCCATTCAAAGCTAAATGAGTAATTACCAAATCACCATCTTCTTTCAATGCCATCTGGGCTTTTTGCATACTACCTACATATATCTCATGTTGAAAAGTCCCATCCAAATTATATTTGAGAATATTATTTCCAAAAAACGGCGCAAGATAGATACATTCTTTATACTCATCAATTATTGCTGAATATAATTTTAAATATTCCCCTGGTCCCTTTCCGATAGTTCCTACGTCACAAATAAAGTTTCCATTATGATCAAATAATTTAAAAGGCGATTCCAATGATTGCAAAATTCCTATATAATTATCAGTCACATATACTTTCCAATAACGAAAAAAACAAATATCTTTATTCTCAAAAAATATGATTTTAAAATCATCTACATATTCACTCAGCTTTCGTTCTTCATGTTTTCTTATTTGTTTATAATCACAAATAAACAAAGAGTCTTTGCCATCAACGTAAATAGTTACTGCTTTCTTGTTACTAATTGAACAAGAAACAAGTTCACCCAATAAAAAAAAAGAAATAAAATATACAAATATCAATCTTCCCATATATTTTTCATTTAATGAAACACAAATTATTCTTATTTAATGCTATTTCATAATTTGAAGGTGAAGGGCATAGATATTGAAAAACACAATCTATACAAGGTTTTTCATCCCTTGTTCTTTTCCAAGCAAATCCACTATTCAATTCTCTCGTAATAACATCCAATATATGATCATTACTATTTCCCAAAGAAGGAAAATTGAGATTTGAATAATATAATCCATCACTAGTTTGGATTAACTTTCCCATATCATGTAAATTGAATGTTTGCCTATGATAAATATCTATTTTTGAATTTTTTCTCTCTAATATATCTTTTTGATTCAAAAATACATTTTCTACAAAAAATCGCATATTATTCCCATCAAAAAATGGAATTAAAGAATATTCTATTGGGTATTTTTCTAATAATTCATTTACAACCTCCAAATCTTCATCTAAATGAATTACAAATCTAAAATATACTTGTGACAAATAATCTGATGTCTGTTTTATGATAGTATATATATTATCTATTTGGATATCCTGAAAATCATTAACTATAACATGCAAATAATTTCCATTTACCAATATATTTCTACAACAAATTTCATTCCAATTTTTATAGTGTGTATAAAAGTTAGCTTTTAATTTCCTATCCTTCAAATAATCAATTAAAACATCTATTTTAGAATATTGAAAAATATCCCCACCTAAAAAATTCATCTTAATAGAACTTGTTGTATTCAAAATTTGATTTAATTGATTTATTACAAATTCAACAGACAAATAACCAGTTCTTTTACAACAGTTATTAAATTGCCTCTGATAAAGAGAACAAAAATCACAAGACAAATTACAAATTCCATTCAATTGAAAAGTTATCTCATTTAACAGAGTAATAACATTTTCTCCTTTTTTCAAGGAAGAATAAGGAAAATGACATTTTAACATTGGCGGAACAACCCTCACCTTTCTTCTTGAATAAGGATATAGATCTCCCATATAATTCTTCCTTATTTGAGAAATAAAGTTTTTAATTGATGTATCTTGCAAGTCTGAATCAGACAATTCTATTGAATACATATTATCCAAATCTTGCAGTTCAGATATAATAAAATCCAAGTCAAACAACTCATCGCCAGAAAATAATACATATTTATTAGTATTAGAATCATATAACAAAGTCGAAGTGCTACTTCTAAATATAAAAACCGACGGTTCTAAATATAAACAATATTTTTGCATATCTAACTAAATTGTATTTCATTAAGCAACTTTGTAAAAGGAATCCGATTTTCTTCCAGAAGATCTATATAAACTTTTAAATATTCACAGATCTTATATTCATCTCGAAATCCTTGACAAATTGGATTTTCATCTAAATTGTCCAACTGAAATATACATTGATGACACCCATTTACCATATAACAATTTTCACATTGTTTTTCCATTTTCTGATAGAAACAATTATATTTTTCAACAATTTCTTTTAAGTTCAAATGTACACCTTTCTCATCTATTTTTCCTAACACATATTTTTGATTAATACGTTCACAAACTAATATCTTATTATTTACCGTAATAAACATTTTTCGCGAAAAAGGGAAACATGTACCAGTCTTATTAATAGGAACAGAGTACTTTGCATATAAAAGAGACTCATAATCAAAAAACTGATTATTCCCGTACCATAACAAAAATTGTCCAAGGCTAAACACTTTTGGATCACTCGTAAATCTTTTTCCCATCAAAGACAGATCATTCAAAGAAGTTGCGACCGTATAGGGTCTGTACATTCGTTCGAAATCCTTTCTACAATTTTCTTTAACTCCGGAATCATTCAATGCATGGATCTCTGGAACTTTCCCAAATTCCCCATAAATGAAGTCATGAACTTCTTCTACACTACTTCTATTGTGAAGTACAGAATTGAAGGAAATATTTTTCTCAAAAAAAACCGGATACCTTTCTTGAATCATTTTTACATTGGCGAATACTTTATCAAAAGAACTTCTTCCGTCTTTATAAAGACGATAACTATGATTTTCTCTATTCCCATCTAAACTTATTGTCAGAAAGAAATCATTTTTAACTAGAAAATCCAAATATTTATCAATAAGTACCGCATTTGTCGTCATCATATATTTAAATCTACGGCTTGCAATATCTAATTTAAGTAGATGTTCATAATTAGTTTATATCATATAGATTTGTTACCTTTACCTCATAAATTTCAAAGAAACACTTATGGGCAAAGTCAAATCAATCATATTAAAGGACTCCGAACGCTTGGAGTTGGAAACGGGTTTCCGACAGGGGGCCAGCCATTGCTTTCGCATGCGTTGTCGTGCCGTACTGCTCAAATCGTCAGGGCTTTCAAGCAATCAGATAGGTTTGCAGACAGAGATGTCGCATGTATCCGTCAATTTTTGGGTGAAACGTTTCATACAGGAAGGCATCAGCGGCCTGCAGACCCGCCCCGGTCGTGGACGCAAACCTATCATGGACTGCACGGACGAGGAAGTTGTCCGCAAAGCCATAGAACAAGACAGGCAGAGTGTCCGCAAAGCTCGCGAAGCTTGGCAGAAGGCCACGGGCAAAGAAGCGAGCAATCTGACATTCAAGCGTTTTTTATCAGCATTGGCGCAAGATATAAGCGAATAAGAAAACGCCCAAGGGGAATACCCTCGCCGCAACTCTATGCGTATAAGACCGAGAAGTTGCAAGAACTTGAACATCTGAATATGGACGGCAAGATAGATCTTTATTACGCCGATGAAAGTCATGTATGCACCGAAGGCTATGTGCCTTACGGGTGGCAATTCCGTGACGAAAACGTGTATATTCCATCTGGGAAGGCACAAAGGGTCAACATCTTCGGCATGATTGATCGGAACAACCTCTATCATGGGTTCACCACGACTGAAAGCATTGACGCGTACAAGGTCGTTGAATACTTCGATGCCTTTTCCTTGACCATTAAGAAAGACACCTTCATCGTACTTGACAATGCAAGCGTACATCGAAACAAGAAGATAAAGGAACTGAGGATGCTGTGGGAGAAACGCGGACTTTTTCTCTTTTACCTTCCACCGTATTCTCCTCATCTGAACCTTGCTGAAACCTTGTGGAGGATAATGAAAACCAAATGGATCAGACCGCAGGATTATGCAAGTAGCGACAATCTCTTTTATACCGTCAATAGAGCATTGGCGGCTGTCGGGGATACCTTGGGAATTAAATTTAGACATAATGCTGCTTAATTTTGATTAGTTACTTATTTATTATTTATATGATGTATATATATAGCTTAATTTTGCTTTTCTTTTTATCATGTTCATGCTTATGCAAGGCAGAAAAAATATGGATACAAGATTATGATGTTATTTGGAATGAGCCTTCTAAAAATGCTGCTGAATCAATGCCTTTAGGAGGTGGTGACTTGGGTTGTAATGTGTGGGTAGAGAATGGAGATATTCTAATATATGCTCAAAAAAGTGGCAGTTTTAGTGAGAATGGAGAATATCTGAAATTAGGACGTTTCCGAGTACAGTTGTCCCCAAATCCATTTAAAAATGCAGAAGATTTTGAACAACGATTGGTCTTGAAAGATGGTTCTATTGTTATTTCTGGAGTTGATAAAAATAATCAGAATACTTCTGTAAAGCTTTGGGTGGATATGTTTACTCAATCTTTGCATGTTAATGTGGATTCTGATCAAAAAAGAAATTTAAGAGTGCTGTATGAAAGCTGGCGTACGGAAGATACAGAGTTGTTGGATGAAAATAAAGGCCGTTTTGGTTGTTTTGGTTTGGAAGGGTATCCTGGTAAAGTGATACGTAAAAAAGATCAGATTAGGTATGATCAGAATGGTATATTGTTTTATCATCAAAATGGAAAGGAAACTTTATCTCCAAATGTCATGATTAAGCAACAAGGTATGGAAGATGTTCGAAACGAAATAACAAATCTTATTCAGTATCTGATTTTTGGAGGTTTTATCTGTGGTGAAAATTTAGTACCAGGTGAAGTGTCTGATGGGAATTATTGTGGAACAAGATATAAGGCCTGGTCTCTTGTTAGTAAAAAAGCAGATCATAAGTATCATTTTCAAATAACTACATACCGAAAACAGACACCACAAATACAAGAATGGATAAATGAATTGGGAAATAAAGTTGCTTTATCGATTCGTCAACGAGGGAATATGAAAAAGAATGTGGATTGGTGGAATACTTTTTGGAATCAGAGCTGGATTGTTACTGATCCTGATAAGAAATCTGATGATCGATTATGGGAGGTAGGACGTAATTATCAATTGTTTCGTTATCAGTTAGGAGGAAATTTTTATGGAGCTTATCCTAGTAAATTCAATGGTGGAAATTTGACTTTTGATCCTATATTGATAGATAAGCAGAAAAATCATGATCCAGATTGGAGACAATGGGGGGGAGATGTTTTTACTGCTCAAAATCAACGTTTGTTGTATTGGCCTATGCTTAAGAGCGGAGATGCCGATGCAATGTTATCTCAATTTGATTTATACCGAAAAGGCTTACGAGGGGCTCAATTGAAAGTGGAACGTTTCTTTGGACATAAAGGGGCTATTTTCTGTGAATATGCTAATGATTCTGGATTAGATTTTGCTGCAGGCTGGGGATGGTCTGAAGGAACGATTCGTAGGCGAGGAGTAGAACTACCTTTTGGATCTTTTGAAGCTAAAGCAGTTAATGGTTATGAGCAACCAGTTGAATATGGAATTATGGCGAATGGTTCTGTTGCTTATCACTGGGAATCTCAGGTTGAACATGCTTATATGATATTGGAATATCATAGATTTACGGGAAAAAATATTGACAGATACATGCCCTTTATAAAAAATTCATTGATATTTTTTGATGAACATTACCAGAAACGTCAGCAAATGAGGAATGGGAAATCGTTGGATGAACATGGGAAACTGGTCTTTTTCCCATCTACTTCATGTGAATCATATCGAGGAGCAAAAAATCCAGCAGATTTGATAACTGGCATACGTTCGTGTTTAGAAGCATTGTTGGATTTAGAGAGTGATAGCCTTTCTGTTCAAGATAAAGCGTACTTCTCTGCTTATTTGCAGCGTTTGCCAGATTTATCATTAGATGTAGTAGAGGGTGATACTATTGTAAAACCTGCTGATTCATATTTGAAGTATCAGAATGTGGAATGCCCACAATTTTATCCCTTGTTCCCATTCAATCGATATGACCAGTGTTATGGAGGAAATCTTCTGATGACTTTACAAAATATGATAATTCAATCATATGGTGAAACAGTTTATGTATTACCTGCTTTTCCAAAAGACTGGAATGTTTCATTCAAGTTATATACACCTTACAGTAACTGTATTGAAGGAAATTATAAATTAGGAAAATGGGTTAAAAGCCCTGTCCTGAAAAATGAAGCTATACAAAAAATCTCAATTGTTAATTAATAAACATAATATTTAGGATGAAAATTCATAGTTTGATTTCAGTAATGTTTTTATTGTTGGGACATCTAACTTTTGCCCAATCTAAAGATGTAAATCAGTATTCTGTATGTTGGGATACTCCATCGGAAAATGCGGCTGGTTCCATGCCAATAGGTAATGGTGAAGTCGGTGCTAATGTCTGGATGGAAAAAAATGGAAATCTGTTGTTCTATTTGTCGAGAACGGATGCTTGGGCTGAAAATTCAGCTTTATATAAGTTGGGAAAATTGAGAGTATCTTTATACCCTTTTACGATTGATTCAGAAACTTCTTTTAAGCAGTTTCTAAATTTAGAGAAAGGTACTATCGAATTTGAGATTCAAAAAGGAACGGAAAAAGTAGAGTTGAGTTTCTTTGTGGACAGCGAGAGTCCTATTGTTTATTTACAAGGTAAATCAACTTATCCATTACAAGTAAATGTTTCATCAGAGATTTGGAGAACCCAAGTTCGCCTTGTTCCTGAGAAAGAAAGACATTTTGCCTTGGAAAAATGTCCTTATGACTCTTTGTGTATGGAATATCCTGATAAGGTTATAGATATAGCAAATAAATTGATGGTTTGTCATAGAAATGAATATTCTATTTATCCGTTTACTATGCAGCATCAAGGATTGCAAATAACTAGTGAAAGTAAAGATCCTTTTCTTAATCGTACGATGGGGTATAGTGTTTCAGGTACTGGTTTTTCCAAGATTGCGCCTACGATTCTTACATCTGATAAGAAAATGAATAATTTTACATTGAAAATTGTTGCTTATACGGAACAAACTAATACATTAGAAAATTGGGTTGAAAAAGTTGAAACGATAGAGCAACAGGCCTCTTCTTTTGACGTTGCATTACAGCGAACTTCTTCATGGTGGAAAAAATACTGGGATAAAAGCTATATTATAGTTCATACTCCGGATCAAATTACAGGTGATCAAATCACCCAAGCCTATATTTTACAGAATTGGATGACTGCTTGTGCTGGTCGAGGTAATTATCCAATTAAGTTTAATGGATCGATTTTCACTGTTGACCCCAAATATACAGATTCAAGTAAAGACTATAATCCTGATTATCGTCTTTGGGGACCTGATTATTGGTGGCAAAATACACGTTTAATTTATCACCCCATGTTAAAATCCGGTGATTTTGAAATGATGAAAGTTTTGTTTCAGCATTATAAAACGATTTTACCCATGTTGAAACAAAATGCCAAGGTCTTATGGAATGTTGAAGGGGCAGTAAATCCGGAAACTGCAACTATTTTTGGTGCTACAGTGAATCACGATTATGGTTGGACTCCTCGTGACAGGAAACAAGAAGTATTAGAGAACCCTTATGTACGTTATTACTGGAGCTCTGGGTTGGAAATTTCGGGGTTGATGTGCGATTACTATCAGTATACACAAGATGTTTCTTTTGCAGAAGAAGTCTTAGTCCCTTTTGCAAAAGAAATATTGAATTTCTATGTGAATTTTTTCCCTCATGATGAAAAAGGTAAAATACAGATAACTCCAACCCATTCGTTAGAAACCTATTGGGAGAATGTGAAAAATGATTTGCCGAATGTAGCCGGGTTACATTATGTTTTAAAGGGTTTATTGTCTTTACCTAAAGAAACTTATTCATTGGTAGAAAGAGAGAAATGGATTACATTGCTGCAAGCATTGCCTGATATACCACAAAAGGTTTGTAATGGTAAAAATGTATTTTCTCCAGCTGAAATTTATGGTGAAGGCAGAACCAATGTTGAAAATCCGGAATTATATGTAGTGTATCCTTTTTCTTTATGTAACATAGCAACGAAAAATCTTCAGATAGGAATTGATACGTATAAAAATCGAATTATTAAAAATACGAATGGTTGGACTCAAGATGGACAACAAGCAGCTCGGTTGGGATTAACGGATGAGGCGAAAAGTAACTTATTGGCAAAATTAAAGAACAAGAATCCCAATCATCGTTTCCCTGTTATGTGGGGACCAAATTATGATTGGACGCCAGATCAGGATCATGGATCAAATCTATTGATGACTTTACAAGAGATGGTAATGCAATCGTATGGAGATGTTGTACATTTATTACCAGCATTTCCTAAAAATTGGGATGTATCGTTCAAGCTGTTTACTCCTAAAAATAATTCTATCACGGGAGAATATAGAAATGGGAAGTGGGTTACTTCACCTTCGTTTGAATATAAAACAAAACTTAAAATTAAAAAGCATTAGAATATTAACCAGGAAATTTAAAAGCGTATGAATAAAAAAAGTTTGATTATTGCAGGAGTTTTTTTAGTACAGATACCTAGTATCCTTTCCTCACAAACTTTACCTCAGGTAAAGAAGGATTTAGGAAAAGCTTCTGTTGTGGTTGTTGGTGATACACTGATAACATCGACTGGTAATATAGAACGTAAATGGGTTTTAAATGGACAAGGGTTACGAACTGTTTCATTGAGAGATGTCTCAACAAACAAAGAATGGTGTAAACCTGAACAGGAATTGAAATCAGATTGGGATTTACCGGGTGCAATAGGAAATGGAACGAAAGCAGAATTTGTTTCTTTGGATGTCCGAAAGGCAAATGATGATCAGTTTATTAACGATTATCTGGAAGTTATTACTCAATTTAGATATGATTCTGCCCGATTGGAATTACAACATGTAGTATGGGTATTTCCGGATGCTCCCGGTATCCGTACCCAATTGCGGGTAAAAGCATTAGACGGTTTTAAGCCAGACGGATTGCCAGCGGATGAAACTACTACAAACTATTTTGGAAGTACAAAAGCAGTGCCAAGTGCTCGCTCTGAATATTTACCTTTGGACTATAGTATTCAAAACCAACGTCGTTATTGGGGATATTACAATGATCCGGGGAATCGCCATGACCAAAGTAAAGATATGTTGAAAGAGGAGGTTGTTGTTGGATATCCAGTATTTCAAAATGAAGATATTCATTGGGCGAATGGGGTAAGTACAGAATATGGCGAGAATGGTAAGGAAGGTGTAGTCGTTGTAAAAGAGTCTCATAAATGTGTCAATCAACAAGGACACTATACAGGTAGCTTTTATGTCGGTCCGGATGGATTAAAAGTAACTGGTTGGGGATTGAAACCAGATGAAATAGTAAAAGATCGTTTTCGGGAATGTTGGGCAAATTGGACGATTGTATATACAGGAGGAAATGATGGAATGCAGCTGGCTTTGAAACGCTTTGATAGAAAGCGTTATCCTGTTTATCCGGAACGAGATATTATGATTATCAATGATACGTGGGGACCAGCAAATCCGGGAGGAGCACAATTTGCTCAAGAGGATTATTTATTAAAGGAAATCCCATTATTAGCAGATTTGGGAATAGATGTATTACGGATAGATGACGGTTGGCAAATTAATCCATGGGGTGGAGAAAAGGAAATCTTTCGCCCCAGTTATCCTGATAAATGGGATAATATAACAAAGGCATGTAAAGAAAATGGCCTGAAATTAGGCCTGTGGGTTGCTATACAACGCGCTAAACAGGAAGATTTGTTGAAAAATTTAAAGGAGGCTCAAGTTGTTACCTGGAAGGTCGATTTTGATCATCTAAATAATCGCGCTGCATTTGAAAATCGTTTCAAGAATATTCGTGAAATTATGAAGTCTGCCTGGATGAAGACTCAATTCTCATTTTGTCCAGAATATGCTGATCCTCGGTATGGTTGGTATTATGCTAAAGAATATGGCAGTATTTACTTTCAGAATATTCAGGAAGCATTGCCGGAACATTTGATAATGGTTCCTTATCATGTTTTAAGACAACATTGGTTGATGTGTAAATACTTTAATAGTAATAAGCTACAAGTTTTATTACAAAATCCAAAACGAGTTGATGGTCGCTATAGTGATGCTCCATTACATAAGCATGACTATTGTTTTGCTATGGGCTTACCATTTATACCTGTATTCTTTCAAAGTGCTCAGTATTTGGATATGGAGGGAAGAAAAGAATTAAAAGATCTAATCTCAATTTATAAAAAGAACAGGGAGAAGATGTTTGAATGCTATACTTTCCCAATAGGAGATATCCCATCAAATGAAAGTTGGTCTGGTTTTCAGATGTTGAATGACGAAAAAACAGAAGGATTTTTCTTATTGTTTAGGGAAATCCATAATATGGAACCCAATAAAACTATTCAAGTGAAATTTTTGGCAGATAAAAAAGTTAGAATAAAAAATCTGAGAACAGGGGCTGTTCAAGAACAAAATGTTGATTCAAATGGGAATTTACAATTTTCAATACAAAAAAAAGCGGATTTTTTGTTTTTAAGTTACCAAGTATTATAAATTTAGAATGAACTTATTTGAATAAGGAGTCAGCTAATTTAATTCTGATTCCTTATTCTATTATGAAACAATAAAATAAATAAGATGGTTAATTGGGAGTATCGTTGTAAACCGGATTTTGCTCAATGTGCAGAACGGGTAGAAGCTTTTTTTCAGGGAGAATTATTAGATAGAGTACCTATTCGCTTTCATCGGCATAACGCAGAATATGACATAATAAGAAAAAGTAATCATTTAACATTAAAGGATCGTTGGATGGATGCAGAGTATCAGGCGGATGAATATATGAATAGCATTCATTCATTTCGTTTTAATGCAGAAACTTTTCCTGTGTATTGCCCAAATCTCGGACCGAATGTTTATGCCGCATTTCATGGGGGTGATATGGAGTTTGGAGAAGTGACATCTTGGTATCATGAGGTCATAGAAGATTATGAAAAAGATATGTCAAAGATACAGTTCTCAAAAGATAATGTTTACTATAAAAAGATATTGGAATTAACTCAAGTTGCCATTGATAAATATGCAGAATATTTCCCAACAGGATATACAGATTTACATCCGGGGTTAGATTGTGCTTTAGCATGGCGTGGCTCAGTTGATTTATGCTACGATTTGGTACTAAATCCTGATAAAGTAGAAGTTTTATTGAAAAAAGCTTCAGAACATTTTTTAGAAGTATATAATGAATATGATTCTATATTGAAGACACATCAAATGCCCTCATGTGCCTGGATTAATCTTCCAGTCGATGGAAGACTACATATTCCAAGTGCGGATTTTTCATTTATGATATCTCCTGATGATTATGAAAAATATGGTTTACCAATTTTGAAAGAAGAGGTTAAAACAATGACTCATAATATTTTCCATGTTGATGGTAAGGGCGTTGCAAACCATATAGATATAATATTAAGTGAGCCTAAAATTCAAGCGATTCAATGGGTACAGGGTTTGGGAGATGATTATCCTATAATGCAGCACTTAGATTTTATTCGTTATGTTCAGTCTAAAGGGCGGGGGGTAATAGTAGATTTGGATAAAGAAGATTTGGATTCGTATATGGAATGCATGTCCCCGGAAAAAACTTTTTTATGGATAGCGACTGAAAATGAGGAACAGGAGTTGGATATTATTCGCAGAGTAGAAAAGTGGAGTAGGAAATTATATGTTTAGTATTTTATACCTTAATAGATAAAAGGAGGAAAAGTTATGATTAAATTGTGTACTAGTATAGTCGGAACATGGTTTTCATGTGGTATGTTCATGTTGGCCTCAGCTCAGCCATTAAAAAATATATCGGGTGATATAGTTCCGTTTATCACGAGTTTTGAAGGAGTACAGGTAAAAGAAAAATATGAGTTGGCTTTACAAGATGGAAAACATATAAATGTAGGGAGTTCGGAATGGTCTTTATCTATCAGTGAACAAAAAGTTGCCGAAAATCCTCATGCAAAGGATTATAAGTTGACGTGGAAAGTAGAAACTGGTAGCGCTTCAGATATTTGTGTAGGGGTAGATTTCCCGTTTTCCAACTGGAGTGCAGATAATTATGTGTTTGTTCCGGCGATTGTTTATGATGGTAATCGTTTTGATATAAAAGATATTGGGTATCCTCCGTTTTGGTATGATAAGGCTGAATGGAGAAAGGACATGCCTACCACGATGACCAAGCAACCAACTTTGGGTAAAAAAGGAACAGGTATGGGGAAGATTGAATTGACTACTGGGAATACTTCAACTCCTTTGATGGCTTTTTATGACCCAAAGCAACAAAAAGCATGGATGGTGCAGACTACTCAGGGTAATCAAAATGGAAATCATGGATTATCTGTCATAGAAAATGAAACGAAGACAGAGAGTGTGTTCTCAATAGTTTCTCCTTCAATGCGGAGTGGAAGTTCAGATCAACCATCTGATTATCAAAAAGGAGATAGCGTTTCTATTCAGTTCCGAGTTTATACATATCCTGCAAAATCTATCAATGATTTGTATCAACAATTCTTGCATGTGCGTAAAGATTTAAATAAGTCGGAAAGAAAAGAAGTTCTTCCTTTCAGTGAGATGTGGAATTTAATTAATAATTTGTATCAAACGGAAAGATGGGATGAAACGATTGATATGTATTGGTTAAGTAAAGTTGGAGCGAATACGAGTTGGAACTTTATTTGGCAGTTAGGTTGGTGTGGAGGTGGACAGAACACCTTACCGATAATGATGAAAGGGGGAGCGTTAGAAAAAGAACGTGCCAAGAAAAATATCGATGTTATTATTTCTAAAAGTCAGGCAAAATCTGGTTTCTTTAATGCATATGGTAATGGAAATGAATTTGTTAGCTTTGGTTATGGGAAACCTTTAGATAATGATGCTACATTAGTACGATCTCAAGGTGATTGGCTGTATATGGCGATTCGACAATTTAATTATTTAGAATCTCAAGGAGAAAGTATTCCTTTAAAGTGGTTACAGTCTATTCGTAAATTAGCAGATGCTTTTGTCTCTTTGTGGAATAAAGAGGGACAATTTGGACAATTTGTGAATGTTGAGACAGGGGAAATTTGTATAGGAAATTCTACCGCAGGAGCAATTGTATGTGGTGGTTTAGCTTTAGCTTCGCAATTATACAAGGATAAATCTTATTTAGAAGTAGCTCAAAAAGCAGGACGGAAATATTATAAGGATTATGTTTTAAAAGGATATACAACAGGTGGTCCTGGAGAAATCTTGTCTACACCAGATAGTGAATCTGCATTTGGGCTTTTTGAAGCTTATATGGCCCTTTATGAAGTGACGTCGAATAAAGAGTGGTTAGAGTATGCATCTCAGTTATTACCTATATGTGCTAGTTGGACAGTATCCTATGATTATGACTTTCCTGTGAATTCAGAAATGGGAAAAATTGATGCACATTCATGTGGAGCTGTTTGGGCTAGTGTGGCAAATAAGCATGGTGCACCGGGCATTTGTACATGGTCGGGTGATTGCCTTTTGAAATACTATCGAGCTACAGGTGATAAATATGCATTGGATTTGTTGGTTGATATTTCTCATGGGTTACCTCAATATGTAAGTCGGAAGGATCGTCAAATAGGAAATATGCCTCCTGGAGGTTCTTGTGAACGAGTAAATTTGAGTGATTGGGAAGGAAAGTCTGGAGTAGGAGGAAATATTTTTGCTTCTTGTTCTTGGGTAGAAGCCGCAATAGCATTGACGGCTGTTGAGATTCCAAGTATCTATATACAACCAGATAAAGATCTACTGGTTACATTTGATAATATTTGTGCTGAAAAAATTCGTGCAGATAAAAATAGTTGTACATTATCTGTTTTTAATCCGACCGATTTTCCGGCAGAGATTACAATTCTTTGTGAGACTTCTAAATCAGCCAAAAAAATATTACCGAAATTTTTTGGAAAAGAGACTAAAAAGGTTTTGTTAAAACCTGGAGAGAAACAAATCGTAACGGTTGAATCAATGTAGTATAAATATTTTACTAACAATAATGATGAAAATACAAGCTACCATAGTAACGTTATTGATAGGATTATTTGGAATCATATCTTGTACAAGCAAAGTTGATAACTATACACTATCTTCTCCTGATGGGAAATTAGTATTGTCTGTCGAACAGGATTCAACGGGTTTTTGGGGATATTCGTTTACGGGAAACGGTGATAAACTGATCAATTTATCTCATTTGGGATATGAAAATGAGGAAAAGAGAATGATGCCTTCAGCTGATTGGTCAGTTTCTTCTTGGGAAACGTCACATGATGGTGTATGGAAGCCTGTTTGGGGGAAAAGAGAGCAGGTAAAAGACCAGTATAATGAGCTGACATTATCATTTGCGGCCCCCAAAGAGGAATCTGGTTTGGATACGCTAAAAATAGTTTTCCGAGTTTATAATGATGGATTTGCATTCCGTTATGAAGTACCTGCAACAGAGCAACAGACCGTTCCGGTAAAACAGGAATTGACCCAATATAATTTTGCAGGGGATTATACTTCCTGGTTCTATAATGGTGAATATCATAATTTGGGACCGGATAAGTTAACGGAAGTGGATGGTAAACGTCTTCCAGTTATGACCATTCAAGCCGGAGATAATCAGTTTATGGCTCTTCATGAGGCAAATTTGATCGAAGGAGAACCGTTGGTATTAACTTCCCAAAAAGGGGAGAAGTTATTTGGTATTTCGTCGAAACCATCCGAATTGAAATCCGGTTATGCCTCAGCCTGGCGTGTCGTATTGTATGGCGATCAACCGGGAGATTTGGTCGATTCTCATTTGATAGAACTGTTGAATCCGGATCCTCAAGGCGATTTTTCGTGGGTTAAGCCGGGCGTTGCCGTTTGGGATTGGCGAATAAATGGAGCAATTACGGACGATGGTTTTAAATATACAATGACTTATCCTTCCTGGATACGTATGGTTGATTTTGCAGCAGAACAAGGTTTCAAATATTTGGTACTGGATGCCAACTGGTATGGTCCGGAATTTGAATCGGATTCTGATCCGATTACCGGAGAGAAGGCAAAGGACGTACAGCGTCTGTTGGCTTATGCAAAAGATAAGGGTGTTGGTATCTGGTTGTATTTGAATGATGTTGGCGGTCGGAAATATCCGATAGAGAAAACACTAAAACAATATGGAGATTGGGGAGCAACCGGTGTGAAGTATGGATTTATGAATGGAACGCCGGAGGAGAAGAATCATTGGACGAAAAAGATTACTCAGTTATGTGCCGAGAATCATTTATTAGTAGACTTTCATGATGGACCGGTTCATCCATATGGCCAAATGCGGACTTGGCCAAATGCTGTGACCCGAGAATTTTGTCATGCCCAGTTGGATGCTCACCGGGTATTTGAACCGAAAACATTTGTAACAACAGTTTTTGTCAATATGCTGGCAGGTCCGTTGGACATGAATAACGGAATGTTTGATCTTCGTCAGGGAAAGACTACCCGTGTGGATGAAAATCAGCCGGTACCTTCAACAGTCGTTTCTGAAGCTGCCCGTACGTTGATAACGTTCTCTGGAGCAACCATTTTACCAGATATACCGGAAATGTATCGTAAATATCCGGAATTACTGGATTTTATATCGGCCGAGAAAATGCCGTGGAAGGAAAGTAAGACTTTACTGGGAGAAATAGGAAAATACATCGTGATGATGCGTGAAACGGAAGACGATTATCTGATTGCCGCTGTTACTAATGAGGAATCTCGTACATTGTCTATTCCATTGACATTCTTACCAGAAGGCTCTTATAAAGCTCAATTGATACAGGATGGTGATGATGCACATTATTTGACGAATCGAGAATCTTATCAGGTTGAAGAAAAGCAAATCCAATCCGGTGAAGAAGTAGCTGTTCATTTAGCTGCCGGAGGTGGCGCTTGTATAAGGATTCAGAAAAGATAAGATTCTATTCATAATTGTAAGTAGATAAACGTTGTCTTTTTATAAATAGACGTTGTATCTTTGTTAAAAGCCAACGTATATAAAAATAAAACCAACGAGTATCCAAAATAAAACTCTCGAAGATTGTTTTTGATATTCGTTGGTTTTGATCAGACTTATAGCTTATTCCTTATTGTTGTGCAGAAGGATTTAAGAGATCACTCTTTATCTTTCTTTTATTAGTTGATTATTGATTGGCTGATTTTGATGTAAGGGCTTATCGTTTAGTTTGAAAATATATGAATGTTTAAAAGTCAATATTATTATGTTGTTGAAGAATTTAATACCATCATTATGGGGGATTGCGTTATTTGCAAGCTGTACTGCGAACTCGGATGTTACGATTGATTATGGAGATATCTCAGAGAAATCGACGGTTTTAGAACTTGCGGTAGGTGATTTACAGGCTTGTTTCGACAAATATCCAACAGTTTCTAATAATCGGACATTTAGACTGTCTGTAGAAAACGATTGGGAGAATGGAGAATTTGGGTATCGTATAGATGGAGATGGAAATGTCCTTTTCCGAGGAGGAGATGAATTGGGAGTTACGCATGCTATTTATACGTATTTGGAGAGTTTAGGAGTTACATATGATGTAACAGGTATTTCTTATCCAAAGGTATTGAAGTCTTCTGCAACAGTAACTGTAGATACGATTATAAAACCAAGTGTACGTTGGCGAGGAATCCGTCAGCATGTTAATTTCCCGATGGATATATCCTCTTATAATATTGATGAGGCAAAAGCTTATGTCGATCAGTTGGTTCGTATGCGTTTTAATAAATTGACAATACATAGTTATCCGGGTCAATGGTATGAAACCCATATAGGAGACAGTTTAGCTTTAGCGGGCAATTACTTCTATGGGAATAAGCACATGATGTATGATAATCCATTTTTACAGGAGAAAGTTCGTGAAAACGATTCTCTGTTTTGTATTCCGGCTGCTGAACGCTTAAAACGGGATGCAAAAGCCAATAGTCAATTTGCTTTATCTTGGATGAATCAATTGATAAGTTATGCCAAGGAGAGAGGTTTGTATATTCAATTTTCATTTGAACCTCGAATTACAACGGTAGAACAAGTAGTCTCGACTATTGATGACATCATGAAGGAATATCCGATGATAGATGCATTAGAGATGATAACGGAAGAAACAGGAGGTTGGGGCGCCGCTTGCACGAAAGATGAAGTAAAAAGGACATTACATAAATATTTTGAGAAAGAAATTGCCGATAATGAATTGGTAAATGCTCCAATTAAAGAGAAACAATCAGATTTGAATTCGTTATATGAACAGATTGGTATTATTTCTAATGCGATAAAAGAAGTTCAGGGTAAAATTAAGCCGGAATTGAAATTAGGAATCTATTGTTCAATAACTCCATATACTGAAGGAGCTTATCGGTTAGCCAGATTGTCATTGCCTCAAACGAAGATTTGTTTGATGTCTTCGCATGGAAGTGAAGGAACTTCTTTGGCCTTGCCTTCTATCGTGCAGACGGATGATGATAGACGATTGACGGAAATTTACTCTTGGATTGAGTTTGATGGTCTGATGTATTTATATCAGAATTCAATATGGGGGAATGAGAGGATTATGAAATGGTTGGCTGGATCTGATACTCCGGTAGAGTCATTACTGTTTAATCATTGGCGCACAGCAGAGAATAGAACATCTGCCCGTTATGTAGCCGAGGCAACCATTGATGAGCAGTTGTCTTCAAATAAGTTTTACACCTCTTATGCCGATCGTTTATCCGTAACAGATAAGGACAAATACATGCAAGCCCTGCAATTAATTAATCAGGCAGATACATTCGCTACGAAAAACTTAGGAAATATCGGTTTCTGTTGGATGGGCGCATGGCAAAATGGCGGTTCTTATACCTGGATGCGAAAAGAGAATATTTTGTATGCCCGAAATTTATATTTTGAAGCAGGTACAATGTTAACCGACTTATTGGGAAAATTAGACGAAGATTCGAATGCCTCTGCTTATTTGTCTTTTGTTTGTAACCGTATACTTTGCTCAGTCCTTTATTTGGATGCATTTGCCGAAGCAGTCAATATACAGAATATTCCACAACAGACTTCCGTAGAAGAAACTCAGGCATATGTAAGAAAGGTCTGCGATAAAGCTTTATTGATATTTGATCAATATATGCATAAACATGCAGAAATGTTATTTGATAGAGGTTGTGAGGGAACGTTAGTCAGTGTATGGAATGCTCCTATTCGAGGATTGAAGATTTATCGGGAACGACTGGGTGGTGTACCTATGGATGGTCCGTCTTCATTAGAAGCTGTGGATGCTCCACCGTTACCGATAGTTTATTGATTTTATATAAGGGAGAGTAAGCATATGAATAAAGGATTATTGATGTTATTCGTGTTGTGCATGAGTATGACTCTGCATGCTCAGAAGAAGGTTTATATTTCTCCTTCAGGAAATGATTTGTGGAGTGGGGATCAAAATAAACCTTTTAGAAGTTTGGATAGAGCTTTGTTGGAAGCTCAGTCAGTTTCAGATACGTTACTGATTCAGGTTGAATCCGGAGATTATTGGCTGGATCGTCCTTTACAGATTACGGAACCTTTAAAGTATCCTGTTATCATACAAGGTAAAGCCGATGATAAACCTCGTTTTTTAGGAGGTATTCCAATTAAAGGATGGGAAAGATATCAAGGAAATATTTATCGGGCTTATGTACCAGAAGTAAAATTATATGATTTCGCATTTGAACAGTTTTATGTGAATGGCAAGCGTGCAACTTGGGCTAGAACGCCGAATAAGGATTGGTATTTTGTTGAAGGATATAAGGAATATCCTTATGTCTCAGGACTCCGTTCAGCTAATTATGCTACACAAAAGATTCAATTAAAGCAGGAAGACCTACAGTCTTTAAAAGCTTTGTCTGCTGAAGACTTGGCTGATGTACGTTTCCGTTTTTATCACAAATGGGATATTACACAAAAGCCGCTTTCTTATGCCTGTTTGGATTCAGGATACATTTATATACAAGGGGAAGGAATGAAACCTTGGAATCCTATAGCAGAAGGTTCCCGTTATATTATGTATGGGTATAAAGCGGCATTGGATATGCCTGGTGAATGGTATTTGGATAGATCAGAAGGATATGTGTATTATATTCCACAAGAAGGAGAAGACTTGTCGACGGCCGAATGCATAGCTCCCACTTTGCATCAATGGTTGGTGCTGAAGGGAACAAAACAAGCTCCACTAGAGAATGTTCGTTTTGAGAATATATCCTTTCAATATACTGCTTATCGGATGCCTAAGTATGGGAATGAACCGATGCAGGCCGCAGCTCTAATTGAGGCAGCCATGGAGCTTGAGTATGTCCGTTCTATCGACTTTATCAATTGTGAGATGCAACATACGGGTGGTTACGCTGTATGGTTTAAATCTGCTTGTCAAAATAATAAGGTGGATCATTGTTACATAGCCGATTTAGGAGCCGGTGGTATCAAGATTGGAATACCGGTTTATACGGAAGATTCAACATTGGTGAGCCGTCATAATATTGTCAATAATTCAATTATTACTCATGCCGGCAGTGAATTACCTTGTGGAGTTGGTGTTGCCATATTCCACTCTTCTGATAATCAGATAACGCATAATGAAATATCCGATCTTCGTTATTCCGGAATTTCAGTTGGTTGGGTTTGGGGTTATAACCATTCAGATAAGGTATGGACCAACGTACTCAAGGAAAATGGTATCGTTGATTTTATACAAGTTCCCTTGGTTAGTCCAGCTGTCAGGAATTTGGTTGCCTATAACCATATCCATCATATTGGATGGGGTGAATTATCAGATATGGGTGCTGTTTATACATTAGGCGAATCTCCTGGAACACGTATTGTAAACAATATAATACATGATATCTTATCCTACGATTATGGTGGTTGGGGATTATATACGGATGAAGGTTCTACAGGAGTAGAGATGAGTTCCAATTTGGTTTATCGTTGCAAAAGCGGTGGTCTCCATCAGCATTATGGAAAAGAGAACCGGATCGAAAATAATATATTTGCTTTCGGGCATTACTACCAAGCGCAATACACCCGCATCGAACCCCATCTGTCTTTTCATTTCAGGCACAACATCATCTTGCAAGATCAAGGAGAAACGTTGGCTGGTCCTTGGGAAGATGGCCATTTGGATATGGATTATAATCTTTATTGGCATTTGGATGGAGAGCCCAAAGTTGGTAAACATTCTTTTGCTGAATGGAAGAAGCTGAAAGAAAAACATTCTATTTTGACTGATCCATTATTTGTGGATGCGGCAAATGATGATTATCGTTTTCGTTCCAAGAAAGCCATTCGTAAGATTCGTTTTCAGCCGTGGGATTATTCTCAAGTAGGCGTGTATGGTTCTGAAGAATGGAAAAACAAGGCTCAGATGTCTCAAGAGTTGATAAATGAATTTAAGCAAATCGCTAAAGTAAGGTTGAAAAAGTAACGTCTATTCAGGAGAGAATAGAAATTCAATAATCTTTACCCTGATGTTGTTATGGTTCGAAATAATAACATCAGGGTATTTTATTTTTAGGAATAGATCGTTTTTGAACTAAAATCATCTTGTAAAATGTATCTTTGTACAATAATAATTACTTAAATCAGACATCATGAAAAATCTAATTATTGTATCAGCGGCTTGTTTGGCTTTGGTGGGTTGTACAGGCACGAAAGAAGCGCAGAAAGAAGAAGCACCATTAAAGAGAATTAGTCAAGTGGACTTTTCGCATGTGAAAATAGAGGATGGTTTTTGGTCTCCTCGACTGAGTAAACATACAACGGCTACGTTACCGGTTTGTATCGATCAGATTGAGAATCAGACGGGTCGTATCCGTAATTTTGAGAATGCAGCGAAAGGAGAAGGAGAACATTCGGGTATTTTCTTCGATGACTCGGATGTGTATAAGGCTTTGGAAGGTATTGCATATAGTTTGATCAACAATCCGAATCCGGAGTTGGAGAAGAAGGCGGATGAATGGATTGACAAGATGGCTGCTGCCCAGCAACCGGATGGATATATCAATACGTATTATACGTTGACGGGATTGGATAAGCGTTGGACAAATATGGATAAGCATGAGATGTATTGTGCTGGTCATATGATGGAAGCAGCAGTCGCTTATTATCAGGCTACGGGAAAACGGAAGTTATTGGATGTAAGTATCCGGATGGCTGATCATATGATGAGTGTTTTTGGTCCGGGAAAACGACATTGGGTTCCGGGGCATGAGGAGATCGAACTAGCTTTGGTGAAGTTATATCAGGCAACAGGAGAAACGAAGTATTTGGATTTTGCCAACTGGTTGCTGGAAGAACGAGGTCATGGTTATGGTAGTAAAGGTGATGAGGGAGACTGGAATCCGGAATATTATCAGGATGTAGTGCCGGTACGGGATTTGGAAAGTATCTCCGGTCATGCTGTCCGTTGTATGTATCTATATTGTGGTATGGCGGATGTGGCGGCTTTGAAGCAGGATACTGGCTATGTAGAGGCTATGAACCGATTGTGGGATGATGTTGTATTGCGGAATATGTACGTTACTGGTGGTATCGGATCTTCTCGTCATAATGAAGGTTTTACTGAAGATTATGATTTACCGAATCTGGAAGCTTATTGTGAAACGTGTGCTTCTGTGGGTATGGTGTATTGGAATCAGCGTATGAATCAGTTTACGGGAGATGCCAAGTATGTGGATGTACTGGAGCGTTCGATGTACAATGGTGCTTTAGCTGGTGTTTCATTGAGTGGAGACCGTTTCTTTTATGTGAATCCGTTGGAATCGAAAGGCGATCATCATCGGCAGGCTTGGTATGGATGTGCTTGCTGTCCGAGTCAGATTTCCCGTTTCTTGCCTTCTATCGGGAATTATATCTATGGACTTTCCAACGAAGCTTTGTGGGTAAACTTGTTTATTGGTAATACAACGAAGGTGAAAGTGGGTGATCTGGAAGTGACGATCCAACAGAAGACTAATTATCCGTGGGATGGAAAAGTAGAGCTAAAGGTATTAGCAGCACAGGCATTAGATAAAGAATTGCGTATCCGTATTCCGGGCTGGTGTAAAGATTATCAATTGTCTGTAAAAGGTCAGGTTGTAAAGGCTTCGGTAGATAAAGGCTATGCGGTGATTAAGGATTGGAAACCGGGCGATGTGATTTCTTTGGAAATGGAAATGCCGGTAGAAAAGGTAGCTGCTGATCCACGTGTAAAGCAGGATGTTGGTAAGCGAGCTATTCAGCGTGGACCATTGGTATATTGTTTAGAAGAAGTGGATAATCCGAAGGGTTTTGATCAGTTACAATTAGAAGCCGGGACCACTTTCGAAGTAGTAGATGCTCCGGAACTGTTGGGCGGTGTTAAACTGATTAAAGCTCAGTCTGGAAAACAACAAATGACCTTCATCCCATATTATGCGTGGGATAACCGGGAGGCAGGACAGATGAAAGTGTGGATTGATTATCAGGAATAGTATAAATAGATTTAACCATGAAAAGAAGAATAGCTTTATGGGCAGCTTCTCTGGCTGTGTTTGCCTGTTCCTCTGTACAGGCCGAAGAAGCTGGTTTCTCCGGAAACTACCAGAACAATCGTCAGCCTTTGCTGCAGAAAGAATATATTGAGTTGCCTTTGGGAACAATCCGGGCAAAAGGCTGGATGGAAGATCAGTTGCTTCGGATGAAGAAAGGGATGACGGGACATCTTGATCAAGTTTATGAACAAGTGATGGGCCAACGTAATGGCTGGCTTGGTGGGGATGGTGATGTCTGGGAACGGGGACCGTACTGGATTGACGGTTTGTTACCTTTGGCTTATATACTGGATGATGAGGAATTGAAGAAGAAAGTGCAGCCGTGGATTGAATGGTCGTTGGCTTCACAAAAGGAAAACGGATATTTTGGTCCGGATACCGATCGTCCGTATGAACCCGGTTTGCAGCGGGATAATGCATACGATTGGTGGCCAAAGATGGTGATGCTGAAAATCATGCAGCAGTATTATTCAGCTACCGGTGATGAACGGGTGATTCAGTTGCTGACCAATTACTTCAAATATCAGCTGAAGACTTTACCGGAAAGTCCGTTGGGACATTGGACCTTTTGGGGAGAACAACGCGGAGGAGACAATCTGATGGTGGTATATTGGTTATATAACATCACGGGTGATAAGTTTCTGTTGGAGCTGGGTGAGTTAATTCATAAGCAGACCTTCAACTGGACGGATGTTTTTCTGCATCAGGATCATTTGAGCCGTCAGTTGAGTTTACACTGTGTGAATTTGGGACAGGGCTTTAAAGAACCAGTTGTATATTATCAGCAGAATAAGGATCCGCAGCAGATTATGGCGGTAAAGAAGGCTGTGAAGCAGATCCGTAATACGATCGGATTGCCAACCGGTTTGTGGGGCGGCGATGAGTTACTTCGTTTTGGTAAGCCAACTGCCGGTTCAGAGTTGTGTACGGCTGTCGAGATGATGTTTTCGTTGGAAGAGATGCTGGAAATAACGGGTGATGTTGAGTGGGCCGATTATTTGGAGCGAATAACTTATAATGTATTACCAACTCAGATTACCGATGATTATTCAGCTCGTCAGTATTACCAGCAGTTTAATCAGGTGAATGTAACGCGTGATTATCGGGAATTCTCGACACCTCATGAAGATACGGATATTCTTTTTGGAGTATTGACGGGTTATCCTTGCTGTACCTCCAATTTACATCAGGGTTGGCCCAAGTTCGTACAGAATTTATGGTATGCAACAGCTGATAATGGTATCGCAGCTTTAGTTTATGGTCCGTCGGAAGTTATGGCAAAAGTAGCTGAAGGTGTAGGAGTGAAGATTCAGGAAGAGACAGCCTATCCGTTTGATGAGGCTATTCAGTTCCGGGTATCATTTACCGATAAATCAGTGAAAGAGGCTTTCTTCCCCTTCCATTTTCGTGTGCCAAGCTGGTGTCAGCAGCCGGTAGTCAAATTGAATGGTAAAGCTATTGAGGTAGATTTGTTCCCAGGTGAAGTTGCTCGGGTAAACCGGACATGGAAAGAAGGTGATTGTCTGACATTGGAATTACCGATGGATGTAACTGTCAGTCGTTGGTATGACGGTGGAGCTGTGGTAGAACGTGGTCCGCTGTTGTATGCTTTGAAGATGCAGGAGAAATGGGAAAAGAAATCATTTGAAGCCGATAAAGTGGTGACTTATGGCCCCTGGTATTATGAAGTAACATCGGATACACCTTGGAATTATGCGTTATCGGAATCTTCATTTGCTCCTGAACGGATTCAGCAAAGTTTTATCGTTGAGAAACGTCCGTCGGTAACTGGTTATCCGTGGAATGTGGAGAATGCTCCGATCTCTATCAAGACTCAAGCTAAACGGGTTAAGAATTGGACGTTGGTACGTGGCTCGGCAGGACCAGTTGCTTATTATACACAAATGGAAAACGATACGGAAGGAGAAGAAACCATCGAACTGATTCCGTATGGTTGTACGACCTTACGTGTTGCTGAATTCCCGGTTAGGAGGTAAGTTCTGTTTGATGTATCTTGAGAAGATTGATAAAATAAATAAAGGTGCTTCGGGTGGTTATTCCGAGGCACCTTTATGATTAGGCAGAATGGATAAACACTGTTTTTACCAGTGTGACCAATAGGATAAGACCGATTCCACTACAGAAAAGGATTAATAAGTTCTTGACTGTTTGTCGAGAGGGTTTTGTTTCCTGATGAGTATAATTGGCATAATATTCTTTGAAGAAACAATAGAGTGCCGGTACAGATGCACTCGACAACAAGAAATCTTCCGGAATATTGAAGTAATACGTTTTCGTTAATCCGATAACCGACCAATGTGTCAGGCAGAGAATCAAGAAAAGATTAATCTTTTCAGAGAAGAGCAACATAATGCCCAGCGTGAAAACTACAACCGAACAAGGCATGACTGGTGAGGTTATCATCGGGAACGTGAGTCCGCGTAATAAGGAAATCACGGGATAAACAAAAGGCATGGCCAGTAAAAGATAAGCCAGTTTGTCGTATTTGCGTGTACGGTTGAAGCTTGTGTAACCAACCTTCAAATCCCAAAGCCAGACAAGTGCCAGCAAAGCCCAGATTAAAGCCATCACTTCATTGTAAGCACGAGTACCGCAGTCGAAGTAATAATAGGCAATGGATAGCCACAGATAAACACCGGCCAGATAACATTTCATGCTGTTCTTTACCCAAGTCCGTGGACGGTAAAACAACAAGACGCTTAATAGGATACCTATTCCGACGATGATTAGCTGATATATCCAGCTCCAGCTATTGTAATGTGCAATGGTTTGCCAAAATATTTCCATAGATTATTCCTCCTCTCCTGGTTTACGTCGGGTTAAAGAAAAAGCTCGTTTCGAGAATATGAAGTGCGGCAAAGTCGCCCCGGCAGCCAATAATGAGATGACTGTTGTCGTTACGATCGTATTTGAGAAGAACATACTCATGTATTTCATCTTTTCCTGTGGATCGTCCATTGTCTGCAGGAACATGATCAAAGAGAAGATCATGTTGTATGCAAATTTCCCCGGTACCATAGGTAATAAGGCCGGAATATAAAGTACGGTCATCGGACAGAATACTTTCTTCCCCAACCACAGACTACCAAACCCGATTGTCAGAGAACCGAATAGGGAAGAAGTGGCAATATCCCAACCTAAATATGTCATCAGGCAGAAACGGCAGGCGTGACCTACGGCTGCTAATAAGGCAATATAGCGGAAAGCCCGCAAAGGAGGATCTGAAATAGCTCCGAATCCCACACCGGCCACAGCGGCAAACAATCCATCCAGTAATATATCTACAAGTATCATATCAAACTGTTTTTAACCAACATCAATGTAAAAGACATGCCGATGGCAATACATATAATTAATAGAAAGGCACTGATCAGGCGAGAGCAGCCGATGAGCGTCTCACCTTCTACAATGTCGATGATACCGTTGATCAGCGGTACACCCGGAATCAGGTAGAGAACACTTGTAGCCAAGGCAATCTCGGAAGTCGTATCAAAGATCAAAGAGGTAGAAGCACATAGCGATGCTACAAATGCGCTGACGGCAAAGACCACATAATGATTGATGTGATTGGCTTGCATCCGTTGACGGAGAAACATACCGGTAATCGTAGCCGAAAGAACAATTCCCATCGACAACCAGTCGCCACCGAACAGACGACAGAAAGAAGCATTGGCAAGTCCTACAAGAATCAGTACAAACATCGGATCCATTTTTGGGGCAGAGACAATCTCGTTGTATTTCTGCCGGACCTCTTCAAGAGAAAGATGTTGGTCGTATGTTTCCCAACTCAAGGCACTTAGTTCGGCATTGTGTTCGAAACTGATTGGGAGAGCGGGAATATCAACGACTTCACTGTAGGTTTCCCCTGTTTCGTTATGGGTTGCCGAAATGACGATAGTCTTTTGTGAAACATTCAGTTTGATGTCGGTATTAAAAGCCTTGCCTATACGTTTGGAACTTCTTTTCACACGCGATGTATGCACACCACTACCCATCATGTGGGCGGCGTACTCGGCGATGAACTTGGCTACCGGCAGCAGCGATTCATTTCTTTCCATAAATAGATTGTATCGATAAAATATATAGTAAATAGATAACCTGCCTGTCGTTTTTCGAGTCTCCTCGAATCTTTTTCTTTGGAAACGGCTGCAAAGGTACAAAAAAGAATGCAACGAAGAGTAGAAACTGCCGGTTTTCGATTTGTCTGATGAAAAATAAGACAAACGGATTGGAGCATGTATGATTATTATCCTTATATTTGCGAAGAAATCGGTTCTGCGACGGATCGTCTGTCCGTCCGGATTAAAAGGGAATCAGGTGAGAATCCTGAACAGTCCCGCTGCTGTGAAGCTCCGATAAACATCTTGAAATACCTCGTTGCCACTGGTTTATTAACTGGGAAGGCTTCAAGATGGGAGTCAGTCAGAAGACCTGCCGTTGCTCATGTATGCTGTTTTAACTCGAGGGATTAGTAAAACAGTCGGATATAGTTGATCAGTGCTTTCTGTGAAAGGCAGATTTTCGTCAGGATTGTGGCTGACGGAAAAAGGATTATATCTGTTCCTGTCAGGCAATAGGAAATGGCTGTATATGTGTAGCTTTGCTATTGTCGTCTAATTCCCCTTTAAGATAGAATATTAGTTGTTAGTAATGTTTTTCTTTCAAGCAAACGCCGTGGAGCCTTCGTCGAAGTGATTCGCCGGAGGTTTTTTTCTGCTTTTATTTGAATCATCATGAAGATTTATTTTTCCTCGGGGAAAATATCTTTCATGAATTCGTCTAATAATAAGACATTAACTTTCGGGAAAGGTATGGATTTTAATGTCCTGAAGTGGGAATCTTCACTGACTATATAATCTGCTCCTGCTACAATCGCACAATCTACAAACTTATTGTCATCTTTATCTTGTTCAATCAGTCCAAAATGAAAATAAGGATCATTCTTGGCTATATTAGGTGATCTCATAAGGGTTTGCATGAACAAATAAGCAACTTTGGCAGAGGCTTTTAATGTGAGGATTTCTTCATATTCATTGACAATATCATTGGAGATACACCAGATAAAACGTTCTTGCAGGAAAGCTTCCCACAGACAATGATATCTGTTGTATCTTCCTAACATTTGTAATAGGCAATTCGTGTCAATGACGACTAACCGACGTGAATTATCATTTTTCATAGTTGTAGGGTGTACGAAGATGTTGAGAACGCAAATCGTCTAATTTTTGTTGGTTGAGTGTACCGCTTTGCCAAAGATTATCCAGTTCGTTCTCCAATTTACGAGCGTAATAATCGCGGATAATGCGACTTAGTTCATCGGCTTCTTCTTGTGATTGCATATTGGCAAATGTTTCAAGCAAACAAAGCTGGGCTTGACTTAATGTTTTGCTATTCATGTTATATTCTTTCGTTTGATTATTCTATGGCAAATATAAGTTTTTTCCGACATATTATTTATTTGAGTGTGAAAATATATGGTTTTGGAGAAAGAGGAAACGATAATGCTCGTTTGTTTTTCCCTTTTAGGTATCCTAAATCTCAAAATCTTTATGTAGCTTTGTGGCGGAAAGGTGTAACAGCCAGTTGTCTCTGTCTGTTAGTAAAAGGGAATCAGGTGCGAATCCTGAGCTGTACCCGTAGCTGTATGTCCATCAAAGCCTTCGGTTTCTTCATGCCACTGAACGTTGGAGTGTTCGGGAAGGTGTCCGAAAATAGGCGGATAAGTCAGAAAACCTGCCTTGCCCTTAATCAGTAATCAAGCATCTCGGGTAAGATGTTTGGAAAGGAAAATGTATGTCAAATCAGCGTTGGAAAGGAAAGTTGTACCTCTTGGGTGCGAGTTGTTTGTTTGGTAGTTCGTTGTTCGGACAGGTCACAGATACCACTTCTTATCATAAACTGTCGGATGTAGAGGTTATCGGGCATCGGAAACCTTCGGTCTTGAAATCGTCGGCTCCGATTCAGATACTGAATAACCGGAGTTTTGAGCAGTTGGGATTACAAGACTTGTCGGATGCCGTGAAACGCTTTTCGGGTGTTTCGGTACAGGATTATGGTGGAATTGGCGGCTTAAAGACGGTTTCTGTGCGTAGCCTGGGTGCCAAGCATACGGCAGTCAGTTATGATGGTGTTACTATTACCGACATGCAGAGCGGTCAGGTGGACATCAGCCGCTTTTCGTTGGATGATGTTGAGATGGTTTCTCTTTCGATCGGACAGGCGGATGATATTTTCCAGTCGGCACGTGTACTGGCTTCGGCAGGAACTTTGAGTATTCAGACGCGATCTCCTTATCTGGAAGAGGATAAGTCATTCCGTTTGCAAGGTAAAATAAAGACGGGATCTTTTGGCTTGTTTAATCCGTACATGCGGTATGAACAACGTTTGGGAAAAACGTATGCCTTGTCGGTACAAGGCGACTGGACACGGGCGGACGGCCGGTATCCTTATACGTTTACCAATGGTAATATCGTGACACACGAGAAGCGGAAAAACAGCGATGTGAATAGTTGGCGCACGGAATTAAACTTGTTTGCCGACTGGAAGCGGAATGGTAAACTGCAACTCAAGGGATATTGGTTTGATTCGGAACGAGGCTTGCCGGGCGCCGTGATTCTTTATAACGACTGGCATACCGAACGCCTGTTTAACAAGAACGGTTTCCTGCAGGCGAATTATGAGAATCGTTGGCTACCGAAACTGGATTTCAAGGCATTGGCCAAGTTTGATTATGGATGGACACGCTATCAGGACTTTCACAGCCAATATGTCGGAGGAGTACAGACCGATGTTTATACCCAGCGGGAATATTATGCCTCGGTTGGATGGTTGTATCGTCCGGCAGAAGGATTTTCTATTTCTCTGGCTGAAGATTTCTTCCTGAATACCTTGGATGCCACTACACCGAAATGTCCTTTCCCGACGCGTTATTCATCCTTGACGGCTTTGGCAGCTCAGTATAAGAATGATCGTTTGACAGCAACAGCCAGTTTACTGGGAACTTATATTACCGAGACCTTGGAAATAGGCGAGGCAGCGGCCGATCGCAAGCGACTTTCGCCGGCAGCCAGTGTGTCTTGGCTGGCTTGGCCTGAACAGCATCTGCGCATCCGTGCTTCGTATAAAGATGGATTTCGGGTACCGACCTTTAATGATTTGTATTATGACCGGATTGGTAACCGGGAATTGGATGCCGAGAAAGCTTCGCAATATAACTTGGGCTTTACCTGGAACAATGCCTTTCCGGCTTTGGCGCTCGATTTCCTGAGTCTGACGGTCGATGGGTATTATAATCATGTGCGGGATAAGATCGTTGCGATTCCAACCATGTTTATCTGGAAGATGATGAACCAGGGTGTGGTGAATATTTTCGGGTTGGACGCGAATCTGGCGGCATCTTTTGCCTTGCCTGCCGATATGGCTTTGCAGTTAAACGCATCTTATACGTGGCAAAATGCTACTGACCGGACCGACAAGACGTCCAAAATCTATGGGGATCAGATTCCTTATACGGCAGAACATGCCGGTTCTGTATCGGCTTCGCTGGAAAATCCATGGGTAAACTTGGGTTGGAGCCTGACAGCCGTGGGTGACCGTTATACTTTACCGCAGAATTTGGAAGACAACCGGATTGATGGATATATAGAACAACAGCTTTCGGCAAACAAGACGTTTCGTATCGGGAAATGTTCTCTTCGTTTGCAGGCAGAGGTGGTGAACTTGGGAAATGTCACGTATGATGTAATCCGATATTACCCGATGCCGGGACGATCATTCCGGGCTACGGTACAGGTAACGTATTAAAGGAATCCGAAAATAACGGCGAAGAAGTCCTTTCTTCGTTACCTTTTAATTTTTTGACATCTGTCGAAAAGCTTTTCGATAGATGTGCTAAAGCTTTTCGACAAATGTGGTAAAGCTTTTTGACGGCTGTTGAACAATTACTTCCCTATGGGAATGAGAGGAGCATGTTATATTAATTAAATGATAAAGTAAAATGAAAAGATCAAATGTGTTAAAAACATGGGCAATGATTGCCGCTTTGGCGCTTCCGATGGTAGCGTGTGATGAGGATGAACCAGGTATCGACGACAAACCAACCGTTGATCCTTCTACGTATGGATTGCTGATCCTGAACCGGGGAAATTATAATGCAAATAATGCTTCATTGAACCTGTATGATATGGAGTCGGCACAAATGACGGATTTGTATAAGACGGCCAATGGATCGGCTTTGGGAGAATCGGCTCAGGATATGTTAGTATATGGTTCAAAGATTTATGTGGGTGTGACTTATTCCAATCGTTTGGCTGTCTTGGAGAAAGACGGTTCGCTGGTAAAAGCCATTGAACCGAAAGACGAAACCGGCAGTCCGATGAATCCGCGTTATATGGCTGCAGCCAACGGCAAAGTATTTGCGGCTTATTATTCCGGACATTCGGTGGCTGTACTGGATACAGCTTCGTTGGAAATAGAAAAGGTTATTCCCGTAAGCCGTTATCCGGAGCAATTGGTGGTGGCAAACAATAAATTGTATGTTGCTAACTCCGGCGGTGGTGATTATCCGAACTACGGAAATACAGTTTCGGTTATTGATCTGAATACGTTGGCTGTAGAAAAGGAGATCGAAGTTGTACTGAACCCGGTAAATATGGTTGCTGATAGCGAAGGGGATGTTTATCTGGCTTCGATGGGGAATTATAACCAGGCTTCCGAAGGACAAGAGGCCATTAATAATACCTTACAGCGGATTGACGGACAGACTGGCGAAGTAACGGTTATGGGAAATGGAACCAAACTGGCTATCGCAAACGATAAGTTGTATGTTATCTATGCCAACTATTACGATACGAACATCACGTATAAGATCTATGATGCGAAGACGGAACAGGTGGTTTCGGAAAACTTCATTACTGATGGAACAAAAATCGTTTCACCTAATTCGATTGATGTAGATCCGTTGACTGATCTGGTGTATATTACGAACTCTTCTTACGGTGAGACGGCTTCTATTTATGTCTTCACACCCGACGGAAAACTGAATGGTACACCGATCGACTGCGGTGGATATGACACACAAGAGGTTGGTTTCTTGACAAAATAATGAAGTCCGCATTTTATTATATCATCATGCTTTGCCTGCTGGTAGGTTGTACAAATCCCGGCAGGCGAGTTGTGTTACCGGATTCCTGGCAACAGGATACTTTGTCATATGCCCAAGGTTTGACCATTGGTTATACTCCGGATTATGTTCAGGTAGATGTCCGTGATCCGTGGGATACAACCCAATTGTTACAACGTTATCTGTTGGTTGACCGGAATCAGCCGGTACCGGAAGGGTTACCAAAAGGAACGGTGGTAAAAGTCCCCGTTCAGCGGGTTGTTGTCTATACATCGGTACATGCTTCTATTCTGGAGCAACTGGGCGAGAGTCATCGTATTGTAGGTGTATGTGAACCTCGTTATATGGATTCTCCGGAAGTACGTGCTGGTTTGAATGAAGGAAGAATTGCCGATTTGGGAGAAGCTACTTCGCCCAACGTAGAAAAGATGTTGGAGATCGGAACCGACGTGATCATCGCTTCTCCATTTCAGAACAGCAGTTTTGGTCCGGTTGAGAAGTTAGGCATTCCTATTGTACAAGGAGCCGACTATTTGGAGTCTCTTCCATTAGGACGGACAGAATGGGTGAAATTCTACGGACTTTTGTTTGGAAAGCAGGCCGTAGCTGATTCTGTATTCAAGGAAACCGAAGAAGCATATCTGGCTTTAAAGAAACTGACTGCCCAGGTAACGACCCGACCAACAGTCTTTTCCGAAAAGCGATACGGTGCTTCCTGGTATATGCCCGGCGGAGAAAGTTACACAGCCAATCTGTTTCGTGATGCCGGTGCCGATTATCTGTTTGCTGATTTACCGGGAACCGATAGTCATCCGCTCAGTTTCGAAACGGTTTTTGAGAAAGCCTATCAAGCCGATATCTGGTTGTTGAAGTATAATCAAAGCAAAGACATGACGTATGCTGATCTGCAGCAGGAATATGCGCCGTATGCTCATTTCGAAGCCTTCCAGAAGAAACGGATTTATGCCTGTAATACGGGACGGATCCGGTATTATGAAGAGTTTCCGTTGCATCCGGATTACCTGTTGCAAGATTTTATCCAGATATTTCATCCGGAATTACTTTCCGGTCGCCCGTTGCGTTATTATCATTTGATGGAAGATAAATGATAAACAAAGAACCCGATTCTCTTGGAGAGAGAACCGGGTTCTTTCGTCTTTGTGTAAATAGTTTAGCATTTATATAGGGAGTGTGTGTATTAAGCTAATTAAGCATAGCCTTTCAGCATTCCATAGAAATACAAGGGCTTCAATACATATACTTTCAACAACCACGCTGTCCATTGTTCTTTCGACATATCTAACATCGAGAATGGGAACGAAATCTGCGGGTTCTTGTCGTAATCAAATTCGCATAATAATACGTGACCATAGTCCGTTACAATCGGGCAAGCCGCATATCCATTATACTTTTCTGTCGGTTCTTTCCCTTCCATCAGCGAGATCAGATTCTTGGCAGCTATCGGAACTTGTACACGAGTTGCAGCCGAAGTCTTGCTGGTTGGTGTTCCGGCAACATCACCCAATGAAATGATGTTCGGATATTTCTGATGAACCAATGTTTCTTTATCAACCATTACCCAACCGTCTGCTGCCAGTTTCCCATCCGGAAAACCTAATTCAGCTTCTTTGACAAAGTCCGGAGCCGACATCGGTGGAACAAAGTGTAAGAAGTCATAATCTTCTACAAACGGTGTAACCTTCTTTTCTCCATCGATCGTTTCGATCCGTTCAAAATGAACTTGCTTTGCAGCCGTATCAATTCCCTTGACACGTGTATTGGTCTGGATCGGTATATTTCTTTCTTTATAAATTTCAACCAGACGAGGCGTGAAGAAAGGTACATCATAAAGAGCCTTCTCTGCCGTGAAATAATCCAACTGGATATGATCACGCTGGTTGTTTTTACGTGCATGATGTTCTGTCAATAAACAAATCTTCTTCGGAGCACCACCGCACTTATGTTTTGTATAGGTATCCGTGTAAATACCACGTCCACCTTTAGCTGTAAACTCTTGTAAAGCTTTCCACGTTTTTTGGGCACCTTGGAAGTCGTAAATACAATGTGCATTACCTACACCCAACTGGTCATAACTGAATCCTTCAATCTTATTCCAGTTTAATTGGATTCCTGGAGCTAAAACCAGAAAGTCGTAAGGGATTTTTCCGTTCTGAGCTGTTGTCACTTGGTTCCAAACTGGATCAACGGCAATAACCGAATCTTTTACCCATTTAATCCCACTGGGAATACAGTCTTCTTGTTTCTTCCATACATCGTCTGCCTTATATACGCCGGAAGCAATTAATGTAAATCCGGGTTGATAAAACTGACGATCGCTCGGATCGATCAAAGTAATGTCTGGTTCGTCCAACCAACGTTGTAATCGGGCAGCCATACTAATACCAGCAGCTCCACCGCCTACAATAACTATTTTCCCTTTTGCTTTACTTGAGAAGGCTTTTGCATGTCTCGTATCTATGAATGATAACAGTCCAGCTGCAGCCATTATCTTGAAAAACTTTCTCCGAGAAATTCCTTTTTTCTCGAAAAGTTCGATTTGTTTCCGAATGATTGTTGATTCCTTGTACATGTTCCTCGCCTATTAGTTTTAAGATTTGCTGCAAAGGAACGGGCTTTTTCTTGCGTGTACAAATAATAGACTACAACAACGATTGCGCAAGGTAAAAAAAGAGGAATGATGTATTCATCATTCCTTTCTCTTCTATTTTTAGTATGTTGTTTATTAGTCGATTATCTATATATAAAATCTATATTTATATTTTATATGAGAAATATATAGCTTATAGCTTTAGCAAGAAATCAACTAGGTTAGTATCGTTGTTTAATTCTAATCGTTTACGCAGTCTGTAACGTCGGAGCTCTACGGCGCGGACAGAAATATTCAGAAGCGAAGCGATTTCTTTTGTGGATAGGTTCATACGCAACAGACAACAGATGCGTAAGTCTCCTGGTGTCAAATCCGGGTACTTTTGCTGAAGCCGGTTGATGAAGTTCTGATGGGCACTGTTGAAGTACGAATCAAACAATAACCAATCTTCCTGGTCATTCAAGGCTTCTTCCATCAATGTCCGAAGTTTGTTATAAAGTTTATTGGGATAACGGTCGCCCAACGTCTCTTTTTGCTGGTTCAATTCATCCAGAAATGCCTGGATAGCTTTGTTCCTTCTGACGAGAGCCGACGTCTGGAGGGTAAGTTCGTTATTCTTGTTTTGCAACTCAGTTTCCAGCATTTGGTTTTTCATCTGTTCAACTCGTTGTTGCTCTAATTCTTCCTCACGGGTCTTTTGAGCTTGTTCTTCCCGTTTAAGCCGTCGGAGCTGATAATGAAGAACACTCTGTATAATTATCCAAAGGAGGATGACATAAATACAATAGGCCCAGATTGTATTATACCAGGCCGGAAGAACTGTTATTTGTAGAGTAATTTCCGGAAATGTACCTTTGGTAACATATTTTCGGATACGCAATGTATAAGTTCCTTCCGGTAGTTGGGAAAAAGATATTTTCCCTTCTTTTTGCCATTCCGACCAATCCGTTGAAATTCCTTCTAGTAAATAAGAGAATTGATGATTCGGTGTAAACACAGTTGTACTTACAAAGAGATTCACTTCTTGAAACCGGTGTGGCAACGTGATCATGCTTGTATCCGGAACGAGATAGTGCATCCCTTGCGAATCGCTGTATCGGATGGAATGAAACGTTGGCATCGTCAGTTGCATATTTTGCGTCATGATTTGCCGTATATCAACAAGTAAAGCTCCTTGCATAGCCGAGACAACATACATCGAATCATTTAATAAGAAAAAGTGCGGACTGCGTGTAGTCAGATTCATCTGATAGTTATCAAAAAGGATGCGGCACTTTTGGGTTGTCGTATTGAATTCATTTTGAAACAAAGCCGCTTCATTACCTTTGACAAGCCAGTACATATTTTCTGGAACCGGATATATGTATTTGGCTTTATTGAAATAACTGATGGATGCAGGCTCATAAAATAGATTTTCGGCGGGCTGCGTAATGATATCCGGTTGTTTCCTGAGATATTTTTCAGCTTCTTCTGGTGGTATGGAAGTAAAGGAATATTGAGTTCCTAATTCTTTACGAAAATAACCCAGATTGGTTTTTATGTACAGATAATCCTCGTCACTTCCTACTTGTTCCAATTTGCCGATTTGACTTCTTTTCCCTAACCGGCTGACTGGAGGATTGATATTAACTTGCGCGATTCCATTGTCAAGAGCTAACCAGATTTGGTCTACATCCTGGACACAAATGTCGTGAATTATATTATCTTGCAGTGAATTGTTCATGCTCAAATGGTGGAGGAGATTGCCGATTGAATCCGTAATGAACAAGCCTTCATCGGTTGTGACAAATTTATATACACTGGTTCCGGCATAAAGCTGAGGTTGGGCTTTTTCTATTTCTTCCGGAATAGAAAAAGGAGCTAGCATTCTGAAGTCGCGGAAGATTGAATCAGGAAGAGTTTCGGAAACAGGTGTATATTTCATAATCATTTCCTTGTTATAACGCCAGAAGCCGTTTGTCCGTTCTCCCCGACTGAAAAGGGTATCGTTTCTCATACCGATTTGAAACAGACTTTCTTGATCGTCTGTCTGATATAGATGCCAAGTGTTTCCGTCAAATTCTAATAATCCGGAGTTATTCGCTACGTATAAAGCTCCATGCTCAGATACATAGACATCCCAGTTCTGACAACTGGCATGATAGTCATTAATGGTATAATTTTGGACCAATACATACGGATTTTTGAAGGTCTTTTTGGCCCACAACTGAGAAATAGAACTTCCGGCAAGCCAGAAGATGAATAAAATCAGATATATATGGTGTTGCTTCATACGGCAAATATATAAAATAAAAGCGGCAGGTTCAAATGAAACCTGCCGCTAGTTTATCAGATTTTAATAATGTTGGATACATTATTATTTATATTCTTGCCAGCTCTTGATCTGAATGTCTTCTTCTTTCATTTCGCAGAAGGCATTGATAAAGGCACTTGCCAAGCGAGCATTGGTAATCAACGGAATGTTATGGTCGATAGCAGCACGACGGATCTTGTATCCATTGGTTAATTCGCGTTTGCTATGATCTTTCGGAATGTTAACAACCAATTCAAAGATATGTTTAGAGAACATATCCATGATGTTTAATTCTCCATGTTCGTCTGGCCAGCAAACGGCTGTAGCCTTGATTCCGTTGTCATTTAAGAATTTGGCTGTTCCGGCAGTTGCATAGATATTATAACCTTTACTATCCAGTGTACGGCAAGGTTCTAATAAATCAACTTTACTCTTGGCAGCACCCGAAGAAACTAAGACGTTCTTCTTCGGAATACGATTTCCTACAGCGATCATGGCTGAAAGCAATGCTTCGTTGAAATCATCTCCGATACAACCAACTTCACCTGTTGAACTCATGTCTACGCCTAAAACAGGGTCTGCATTGTGCAAACGGGCAAAAGAGAATTGAGAGGCTTTTACACCAATCCAGTCAATGTCAAATGCACTCTTATCCGGCTTCGTATATTCAGCATCCAACATGATGCGGGCAGCAGTCTCGATGAAGTTGCGTTTCAATACCTTGGAAACAAACGGGAAGCTACGTGAAGCACGCAAGTTACATTCGATTACCTTTACATAATTGTTCTTAGCCAGGAACTGAATGTTGAACGGACCGCTGATGTTCAATTCTTTTGCAATTGTCTTTGCTACTTTCTTGATACGACGGGCTGTTTCGAAGTAAATCTTCTGAGCCGGGAATACTAACGTAGCATCGCCTGAATGGACACCGGCAAACTCGATGTGTTCAGAGATAGCGTATTCAACAACTTCGCCATTCTTTGCCACAGCATCGAATTCAATTTCTTTGGCTCCCTGCAGGAACTCAGATACAACAACCGGATATTCTTTAGATACTTTAGCAGCCAATCCTAAGAACTCGATCATCTGTTCTTTGGTGTGACAAACATTCATCGCTGCACCTGATAATACATAAGAAGGACGGATCAGGATCGGGAATCCGACTTTCGCAATGAATTCATCGATTTCTTCCATACTTGTCAACTCAGCCCAACGAGGTTGGTCGATACCTAGAGAGTCAAGCATTGCAGAGAACTTATGACGATTTTCTGCACGGTCGATTGATAACGGAGAAGTTCCTAAGATAGGTACATGCTGGCGGTGTAATTTCATAGCCAGATTGTTCGGAATCTGTCCTCCAACCGAAACAACTACACCTTTAGGCATTTCCAAATCAATGATATCTAATACACGTTCGTAAGAAAGTTCATCGAAGTACAGGCGATCACACATATCATAATCCGTAGAAACAGTTTCCGGATTGTAGTTGATCATAATGGCTTTGTAACCCAACTTACGAGCTGTCAGTGCCGTATTAACTGAACACCAGTCGAATTCAACGGAAGAACCGATTCGATAAGCTCCTGAACCCAAAATAACAACATTCTTTTCAGTCGGATAATAAGGAATATCGTGTGCTGTTCCGTCGTATGTCAGATACAAATAGTTTGTCAGTTCCGGATTTTCGGATGCTACTGTATTGATACGTTTTACGGTAGGCAGGATACCTAATTTCTTACGTAAGTTACGAACGCGGATATTTTCCTTTTCCATGTTGCCTGCCGGATTTTCTACATAACGGGCAATCTGGAAGTCAGAGAATCCTAAACGTTTAGCTTCTTTCAAGACATCAGCTGGCAGATCTTCAATCTTGTTATACAGCTTCAGTACCTGTGTATAATCTACGATGTTCTTCAGTTTGTTCAAGAACCAAGGATTGATCTTTGTCAGTTCATAGATCCGGTCAACTGTATAACCTTGTTCCAAAGCCTGAGCAACGGCGAAGATACGCAAATCTGTCGGATTCGCTAATTCATCATCCAGATTCTCAAATTCAAGTCCGTTATTTCCTACGAAACCGTGCATACCTTGTCCGATCATACGCAGACCTTTCTGCATGATTTCTTCGAAGCTCTTACCGATTGACATGATTTCACCTACTGATTTCATGCTTGAACCGATCTGACGGCTTACACCAACGAACTTCGTCAAGTCCCAACGCGGGATCTTTACAATCATATAATCTACTTCCGGAGCTTTATAGGCTGAGTTTGGAGTTCCCATTTCTCCGATTTCATCCAAACCATAACCCAAAGCCAGCTTGGCAGCTACGAATGCCAAAGGATAACCTGATGCTTTTGATGCCAAAGCAGAAGAACGGCTCAAGCGGGCATTTACTTCGATAACACGGTAGTCGTGTGTATCTGAATTGAAGGCATATTGAATGTTACATTCACCTACGATTCCCAAGTGACGGATAGTTTGTGTTGACAAATCCTGCAACCATTTCAATTCTTCGTCAGTTAAAGAACAAGTAGGAGCTACTACAATACTTTCACCTGTATGAACACCCAGCGGGTCAACATTCTCCATGCTAACTACCGTGAAGCAATGATCGTTCTTATCCCGGATTACTTCGAATTCGATTTCTTTCCAACCTTTCAGTGATTCTTCTACCAGGATCTGCGGAGAATAAGCGAATGCGCTTTCGGCCAATTCGCGAAGTTCTGCTTCATTCTGGCAAATACCACTACCCATTCCTCCTAAAGCGTAGGCCGAACGGATCATGATCGGATAACCAATCTTATTAGCTGCCTGGATGGCGTCGTCCATATTTTCGACAGCTTGGCTGACCGGTGTTTTGATGTCAATTTCTGTCAGTTTCTTTACAAACAGGTCACGGTCTTCCGTGTACATGATTGCTTCTACCGAAGTACCTAATACTTTTACGCCATATTTGGCTAATGTTCCGTTAGTGTACAGCTCTGTACCGCAATTCAAGGCTGTTTGTCCGCCAAAGGCAAGCAAAATACCGTCCGGTTGTTCTTTTTTGATCACTTCTTCTACGAAATAAGGAGTGATAGGCAAGAAATAAACTTTATCTGCTACTCCTTCAGACGTTTGAATGGTTGCGATATTCGGATTCAGCAATACGGTACTGATACCTTCTTCTCTCAGTGCCTTCAGTGCTTGTGAACCAGAATAGTCAAACTCGCCTGCCTGTCCGATTTTCAGAGCACCGGAACCCAGGACAATCACTTTTTTGACGTTGCTTTTTGACATAATGACTTTGTATTTTTTATTGTATGTTGTTTAATTGGATTCGCAAATTAATTATTTGAGGTGAATAGACAAAAAAAATGCGTTGACAATAATAACCTGTCACCGCATTTTCTTTATTTTAAAATGAAAATTAACGAGCCATTCCGACCAAAAGCCGGAAATTGTGTGTAAATTCCACTTGTTATCATTCATTCTCATCCGATTGTTTTATTATCCCTTAAAATGTTGCAAAGATAGTAATACTTTCCGGATTAATACAAATCAGGGTCTTATTTTTCTTCTTCAAATGCTTCTTTTGCCTTTTGGGCAGCTTCTTTCAGGCTTTTCCCGAAGTCTTTTATGCCTGCTTTTGCCTTTAATGCGGCATAAGTCGTTTGACATTTGGCTATCTCTATTTTTTCTTCGGCAGTCAGTTCTTCTGCATATTTCTTGTAAATGCTGCCGGTGTATTCTTCAAACTTCTTATCAGCCTTTTTCCAGTCTTTTTCAGAATATTTGTCGGCATTGTCTTCTACTTCCTGAATAAATTGACTGAAGTCTTGCATGTAAGATTCTTTGTTGTCACAAGAAATGAATATAAAAAGTGCGAATAGGCTTATAAATATCTTTTTCATAATGAAGTCGATTGTTAAATTAGTCCTGTTGTTTTATTTTCTGCCGAAGCAAATATAAGTATTTATTTCGGGATATCCATGACTTTTGATGCGGACTTGCATGGGATAAAAGGAGTGTTTGTTTCCGAAGGTATGGGTTGAAGGAACGTTTCTGCTGAGAATCAAAAACGATTTTCGTTACTTTCCTTTGGGATTCTCGTTACTTTCGCGGCCGGTATTTTAATTAAATGTGTATCTTTGTCCGCAGTGAATTAAAACAAAAGAATAAAATAGAGAATATGGAAACAGTAGTTAGTGGTATTCGTCCAACCGGAAATCTCCATTTAGGAAATTATTTCGGGGCAGTGAAAGGGTTTCTGCAGATGCAGAATGAGTATAATTGCTTATTTTTCATTGCAGACTGGCACTCTTTGACGACTCATCCGCATCCTGAAAATATCCGGAACAGCGTACGAACCATTTTAGCTGAATATTTGGCTTGTGGTATCGACCCGGAGAAAGCTACCATTTATGTGCAGAGTGATGTGCCTGAAGTCGTAGAACTTTATCTGTATTTGAATATGAATGCTGGTATAGGTGAGTTGATGCGTACTGCTTCTTTCAAGGATAAAGCTCGTCAGCAACTGCATATCGACCGTGTACATACGACTGAAGGTGATGTAGAACGTGAAATCTTTAATGAAGGAAATAAACATAGTGTCAGTGCCGGCTTGCTGACATATCCAACGCTGATGGCTGCTGATATTATTATCCATAAGGCCGTAAAAGTGCCGGTTGGAAAAGATCAGGAGCAGAACATGGAAATGGCTCGTCGTTTTGCCCGCCGCTTCAATGCTACATATGGTGTTGACTTCTTCCCGGAACCTGCCTCTTTTTATTATTCTCATAAGGCAGTGAAAGTGCCGGGATTGGACGGATCTGGCAAGATGGGTAAAAGTGAAGGTAATGCCATTTATCTGATAGACGATGAAAAGGCTATCAAGAAAAAGGTGATGAAAGCGGTTACCGATGCCGGTCCAACCGAGCCGAATAGTGTGAAACCGGAACCGATTGCCAACTTGTTTACCATGATGGAAATCGTTTCTACCAAAGATACGTACGATTATTTCAATGAGAAATACAACAACTGCGAGATCCGCTATGGCGATATGAAGAAGCAGTTGGCAGAAGATATTAACAACTTCTGTGCTCCGATTCGGGAACGTATCTTGGATATCCGTTCCAATGAAGAGTATTTGGCGAAAGTTGCTCGTCAGGGAGCAGAAAAGGCTCGCGAAAGTGCAGCAAAGACATTGAATGAAGTTCGACAGATTATAGGTTTCAGACCTTATTAATCCTTACTATTCAGATAACGGGTTGACGAAGATTAGGGCGGATGCTTCTCAAGTCTTGTCAACTCGTTCTTGTTTTTAATAGGTAAACATGGAGAGAATCGCTATGGATTTCGAGCGGGAATTTAAGGTGCTTTATCGTCCGTTGTGCCTTTTTGCCTTGCAGTATATACCACGGACTGAAGATGCGGAAGACATCGTGCAACAGGCTTTTGCTGATGTTTGGGAGAAATTGTGCGAAGGAGCTTCTATTCTGAACATGAAAGCCTACATGTATCAGGCTGTGAAAAACCGCTCATTACTCTTATTGACACGGGAAAAGGAAGAGTTGCTGGAAGGAAATATTCCGGATGAAGCCGACGATTCGGATGAAGAGCAAATCCGGATAGCCGAAAGAGATGCACGTTTGTGGACGGCTATAGACAAACTTCCTCCGGAAAGACGGAAAATATTCTTGTTATCCAAACGTGACGGATTGAAATACCAGGAGATAGCAGACGAATTACATATATCTGTAAAGACGGTTGAAAACCAGATTTCCAAAGCATTGAAGTCTTTACGGGATACCGCTATAAAAATATATACATTTTTCTTTGGTTAAGAGTAGGGGTTTTTCTTGTTTCCTTGTCTTGTAAGTAAAAACCGGATGACGGGGAGACGTTGAATAACTGTTATAGAGTGGAGCGAGAATTGCGGTTGAGCAGATAAATCTGCACCCGGCATTCCGGTTTTCTTTTATTAATATAATGTATATACATGGATCAGGAAAGACATAAAACCGAATGGGAAGAGCGTATCCGGTTTGTTGCCCGATATTATCGTGAGCGCACGTTTGATCCGGAGATCGGTTGGAAGCAATTTGCGGATAAACAGAATATTCGCACTCGTTTCCGGATACCGGCTTGGGTTTGGCAGGTAGCGGCGGCTTGTTTGCTGCTTACTGGCTATGGCATTTATCGGATGATCGGGCAGCAACAACCCGAATGGGTGGTTATTACTGCCGATGCCGGTCAGGGAAAAGAAGTCTTTTTGCCCGACAGTTCGCAAGTATCATTGGCAGCTTTTGCCGAATTGCGGTATGATGCGAAGCGATATGGTAAAGAGAACCGGCAGGTAGAATTAATGGGAAAAGCTTTCTATCAAGTGAAGCATCGGGAAAATCTTCCTTTTCGGGTACAGACACATTTGGGAAATGTTGTCGTTTTAGGAACATCTTTTTTAGTGCGCGAGCTGCAAAACCAGATGGAAGTTCAGGTATTGCAGGGACGCGTCCGAATGGAAGCCGGAAAGAAGCAACCGGTTTTGCTGGAAGCCGGTATGTCTGCCCGGTATTCGGAAACGGATGAAGACCTGCAAGTGTTACAAGAGGCAGACGAGAATTGTTTGTCTTGGAAAACCGGTGAGTTGGTTTTCCGGGAAACTCCTTTATCTAAAGTCATCCATGATATTGAGGTTTGTTATGAGGTTAAGTTGAAAGACCTTTCCGGAGCTTCGGATTCGTTGAGGCTGTCCGCTTCCTTTAAGAAGAAACCGGTAGAAGAAGTGCTGCTGGTTATTAATCAGACATTAGATACCCAATTGGTAATAGAGAAAAGCAAGAGATAAATGATACTCAGGATTCGAATACTGATAATCCTATGGTTGATAGGTATGTGTTGGAACCGAGTGATGGCTACGGAACCGATTGTTTCTTTTTCGGTACGTGATATGCCGGTTGAACAGGTTTTGCTTTTGCTTGAGAAGCAGACCGGCTTACAGGTTTCCTTTGAATCGTCGTTGCTTGAACAAATGAAGCCTGTCACGTTATCGGTGAAGAAGCAAACCCTGTCGGTCTGTTTATACGAATTGTTTCAAGGCTATGATATAGATTGGCAAGTAACGGATAGCTATTTGATCCTCAAACGTCGGCGACTAGCCGATTATTCCCCGAAAGATTCGATCAAGATGGTTTCTTTGCAGGAGTTTGTGGTCGAGGCCGACAGCTTGAGGCGGTCGTTTGCCTTGACGAATGAGCCGGGGAAAGAATTGTTGTCCGGTAACCAGATTCGTCGTTTGCCGGTTTTTATGGGACAACCGGATTTAATCAAGACTTTACAGCATCTTCCGGGCGTTGCTACCGGTACGGAAGGACTTTCGGGTATGTATGTGCGTGGAGGAAATAATGATGAGAATTTGTTTCTGATTGATGGAATGCCGGTATATCAGATTAATCATTTGGGTGGGTTGTTCTCGGCATTCAACTCGGATGTTATCGATAAGCTGGATTTTTATAAAGGATTCTTCCCGGCACGCTACGAAGGACGTTTGTCGTCGGTTACGGATATTCAGACGAAAAGCGGTAATATGCAGTCATGGCACGGAGGATTCAATATCGGATTGATACAAGGCTTGTTGAATCTGGAAGGACCTTTGGTGAAAGATAAACTGTCGGTTCATGTCTCTGTACGACGGACATGGGCTGATTTGCTGGCTATCCCGACATTGGCTATTATCAGTAAGATTAATAAAGAAACGCATACCGGACGTTATTCCTTTCATGATATCAATGCCCGGATGGATTATCGGCATTCCGATCGTAGCCTTTGGTCGTTAAGCGTCTTTTCGGGTGATGATGTGTTCAGCCTTACGAATAAAGTAAATAATAATTATGCGAACGCCAAGGAAAGCAACCATTATAAGGTTCGTTGGGGAAATCTGGCGGCTTCGTTGAACTGGCGCTATCGGTTGTCTGATCATTTTCATGCTTTATTGACAGCTTCTTATACCCGATACCGGAGTAAATTGCGTTATTCAGACGAAGAATACTCGTATGTAGATGATATGTATAAAAAGAATTCCGTTTTTTCTACGATGGTTTCCGGCATCGATGACGGACGTGTAACCGCCCAGTTGGAATATACTCCTTCTTCCAAGCACCGGATTCAAGGCGGACTTTCGGCACGTTTACAGGCGTTTCGTCCGGAATATGAAGAGATAAACCAGATAGAAGAATCTGTACCTACGCAGATTCGGCAGAAGAATGTACAGCGGATGCTGGGAAATGAAACCGTCCTTTTCGTAGAAGACCGTTTTACTCCTTCAGAACCTTTACGGATCGATGCCGGGATTTCGTTGTCTTCTTTCTATCTGGATCGTACCTGGTATTGGTCTTTACAGCCTCGTTTCTCGCTTCGCTATTTATGGAACGAACGTTGGTCTGCCAAGCTGGCCTATTCGCGGATGCATCAGGCTGTCCATCAGTTACCGGCTTCTTATCTGGAATTGCCGACAGATATCTGGCTGCCCAGTTGTAGTGGCGTGAAGCCTTCGGTATCCGACCATGTTTCTACGGGTGTTTATTTCTCTCCGAATCGGGATTATAGCTTTTCCATGGAAGGTTATTTCAAGTATATCCAGCATTTGGCCGATTTCAAACCTTGGGTAAATCGGTATCCGGACGGTATGGCTTGGCAGGAAAAGCTGACCGAAGGTGTCGGACGGGCGTATGGTTTGGAATGGATGGCTCGGAAAGAAACCGGCAAGTTAACCGGATGGATTGGTTATACCTTGTCTTGGTCGGAACGGAAGTTTGAAGCCTATAATATGGGGCATTATTTCCCTTCTCGCTATGATAACCGCCATAAAGTGAATATTGTCGCATCCTATAAGTTCAACGAAAAGATCGAATTAAATGCTTCCTGGTTTTTATCTTCCGGGAATTGGATGACGATTGTCCCTGAATCACAGGAAGACTGGCCTTATTTATATCGGAATAATTATCAGTTGCCTTTCAATCATCGGTTGGATTTGGGCTTGAATATTTACCGGAAGAAGAAAAAAGGCCGGATGGGAATTTGGAATATTAGTATTTATAATGCATATTGCCAGCGGAATCCGACAATTGCTTGGGCCGAATGGAGCGAGGGAACGTGGGTGAAGATTCGTCAGTTGTCTTTATTCCCGATTATTCCTTCTTTTTCTTATACCTATAAATTCTGATGTTTATGAAGTCTCGGTTATATCTGGTTTGCTTGGTTTGTGTATTGGCCTTTTCCGCCTGTTGGAAAGATGTCTGGGTAAATATCGATATAGAAAATCCGGTGTTGGAAATAAATACCATGCTGGTTCCTGATTCGGTGATAAAGCTTCGGCTGGATGCAACGAGTTATTTGAATGGCATGTCGTTCAGGGAACTGAATCAACAGTCGGATGTTCGTTTATGGGTAAACGATGAATTCAAAGAATCTCTTCGTTTGGAACATGATGCGGACTGGGGGTATTTCTATTTTATATCTGACTACCATTTGCGGGAAACCGACCGAGTACGATTGGAAGCTCGTTGTAAAGGATATCCGGATGCCTGGGTGGAGACAGAAGTGCCTTCGGTGGTTCCGATTGATACGTTTATTACAGTTCTGCACAATGATACGGTGAGCGGGCGGATATGGGCTTCTTGTGAATTCCGGTTTACGGATGTCCCGGCAGAAAAGAATTATTATGCTTTTACCGTTTATCCGGAGTTTGTATATCCAGATTCGCTGACAGACGAAAATACTCCAATTTATAATTATTACCCATATCATCTTTATCTGGTCAGTGATCCCGTCTTTAAGTATATACCTACTACGATTGAATATTTATTAGGGGAAGAAGAAGAGAAAGGAACGGCGCTTTTCTTTGACGACAGTTATATTGACGGGCGAACCTATTCGATACGTTTTTCTTTAGATTTTACGAATCCTTATTGGGGCGGCGGATATTATGGCCTGGAGAATTTGGATTCACTCAAGTTACTTCTTAACTTTAGCTCGGAGTCGCTTAGCGGATATTATAGTAATGTTTCGCATTGGGCTTCCAAAGGAATGTTGGAAGGTAATCTGTCGGAAGTAGGACTGGCTGATCCGGTTTCTGCCTATAGCAATGTGCATCAGGGCACAGGATTTGTGTGGGGACTAGCCGTAGCTGTTTGGGAAAATACATTACCTTTCCCCAAAGACTCTATATCCGAATAAACAGTTGGCTAGCGGTTAGAAACCTAAACGGAAGCGGGAACCGGCATTGCCGAATGGATAAAACATAAACTGTGGTTCCATCCGGTTGTTGAAGTGGTTGTGTTGGTAGTTCACTCCGATACCGAAACCGAAATCATCCGAGACTTTGAATTCCATAGATCCGCCTACGTTGGTCCGGTTCATCCAAGGATTGGCTACCATGAAAGGATCAGCCTTGTTATCTCCGTAGAAAGCGTATGAACCCCATGCCCGCATTGCCATCCAATCAGTTAATTCATAACGGGCTGTTGCGTTGACTCCGCCCCAATAACTTGGGTGAGGCGTGTAAGGCGTATAGTATCTTCCGGCAAAACCTCCGGTTGTAACCGTAAACGAACCTGCGCGGTGACTGACAGCCATACTGGCAATGTTAACTCCGCCCAATGCCGGCCAGGTTTCTTGCCTGCCATTCACCAGTACAGCCGTGTTGAAGGCTACCGGCTTGATATACCATTCATCATAATCAAGAGCCATCGGGTTGATACGCCATAACATGGGGGTATAAGGATTGAAAAATGGGCGATAGGCTTCCGATAAAACATTCATGTTGGCCGGACGGTCGGCTTCCTGCAGATACGAATAATCGGTAAAAATGTATTCAACCCGGTTGAAAGAAGTGTATTTGCGGTAGGCTTCGGCATATTTTTCCTGCAAACGCCGATTTTGTTCCGAAACGGAAGTATAACTTTTGTAAGTGGCTTCCGGAACTTTGATCTCGTAGTTCGTTTCTGAAGGAATGGCGAAAAGTTTCCCTTCTTTATCGACAATGAATTTTAATGTTGATTGGGCGTGGATGGAACATAAACTACTCAAACATAGACCTATTATCAGACAACACTTCTTCATAATCCCTCCTTTTTTACAAATGTAGGGATTATAATCGGGCTTCCTTCCTTTTTTTATCCGAAAGAACTCTATTTTTTGTTAAACCCTCGTTACAGGGCTGACGCATTACAATTTCCAGGGCTGACGCATTACAAATTTCCAGACCTTTTAAAAAGTATTTATCTTTAGGTAGTCAAAGGGATAATAATAAAAATCAAAGAAGTAATGGAAATATTTTCTATATTA
>ERZ827088.666-NODE-666-length-48622-cov-3.953549_pt1 | contig 48622 bp, 38 predicted proteins | sample MGYA00519922_ERZ827088 | MGnify/ENA primary metagenome ERZ827088 (study PRJEB31778, sample SAMEA3449254) | human gut metagenome | biome: human gut; feature: human-associated habitat; material: faeces | place: United Kingdom | collected 2010/2012 ...
GGGTGTTTGTTAAAATTTTTGTTTAATCCGAGTCAACCATTTTCAGGAAAGTACACAGGTTGTAATAGTGAATTGTGGCATTAAATTGAGAGGACAACGGTTTATAGTCCTTCATTCTATGCTTGTATGTTGCGAAATTTTATTGCCTTGTAAGTTGCTATTTTTCAGGAATAGTAAAGTCGGTTGGGACATTCTTTAGCACGAATTGAGCGGTTGTCCGGCTGCGTTGCTCGACTAACGAGGGGATATCTCCAATGATTTCCCGGATGATTTCCTCGTTGTAATGGCGGATCGTGATGAGTTTCACGTCTTGGTTGTAGCGTACCTCGAATTCTTCCCGAAGTTGATCCAGAAATTCGTTGAACACGGCGCTGTTGCAATCCACGCAGAAAGAGAAACTGATGGCGGAGTTTTGCATCAGGTTCAGTTTTAATTTATATTGGGCCAGTACGGCGAATATGTGGCTTAATTTTTCTTCTGCGATAAAAGAGAAGTCTCGAGGGGTAAGGGTCAACAAGCATTGATTTTCTTTGTTGATGTAGATTGGCGGTAACTTTAGGTGTTCGTCAATTTCTTGTATCACGGTTCCCTCGGATTCCGGATGTAGGAATGATCTCACGTAGAGGGGGATTTGTTTATTCTGGATTGGTTTTATGGTTTTCGGGTGAATGACTTTTGCCCCGAAATGGGATAGCTCTATGGCCTCTTTATAGGACATCCTGCTGATCACTTGTGCTTTTTCATATTCTTTCGGATCGGCATTCATCACTCCCGGAACGTCTTTCCAAATTGTTACGTCCTCGGCATTTAACAGGTTGGCTAAAAGGGCGGCCGTGTAATCCGATCCTTCTCGTCCTAACGTGGTGGTTTGGTTGGTGCGGGTTCCGGCGATAAAGCCTTGGGTGACGAATACGGACGATGTGTTGAAGTCGAATGCATCTTTACAAAGTTGTTCGGAAAGTTCCAGATCAATGTTCGCGTTGCGATAATTTTGATCGGTTTTGAGGAATTTCCGGATGTCAATGAATTGATTTTCGATTCCTTTCATTTTCAAGTAGTCGGAGATGATGGTTGTGGAAATCAGTTCTCCGAAGCAAATGATGCGATCGTATTCGTAGTCATAGCATAGTGATGATTCGCTTGCCAGTATGTTTTCCAAGCTTGTAAATAATTCTTCCAGGTGCTTGTGGATCGTGTCATTCAAGGGGAACAGGGTATTTACAATATCCAGATGAAAGTTTTTTAGTTCTTTCATGATGGCGGTCGTTTTCGGGTCTTGATGAAAATAGGCGTTGCATAGTGTTTCCAGTAAGTTTGTCGTTTTTCCCATGGCAGAAACGACCACGATAAGTTGTCCATGTTGTTGATGAACAATTGAAGAGAGGTTTTTAACCCCTGCCGCATCTTTCACGGATGCTCCTCCGAACTTAAAAACTTTCATTTAGGTACCGATTAAAAGTAACACGAAACAAAAGTAAATTTTAAATTGTAAAATGCAAAACTGAGATGTTGAAGACGTGTTTTTTGGGGGAGTATTGTAATATACAAGTGTGCGAAAAAAAGTGGTATTAATCTATTCTGATAATATTTGAAATTAATTTTGTTGTAAAAATTGCTATTTAGCATTATTTTGATATTTTTGTAGGATATTCTGATTTTGGTGATTGGCGAATAAGATTATTAACCATAAATATATGTAATTATGAAAAAGGTCTGGTTGCGTGGTGTCGCATGTCTATGTGTACTTTTAAGTTGTACCCGGGTTGAATCGGATGAGGCGGGAGAACGGGAAATTTGTTTTAGGGGGAATGTACTGGAGTTACAACAAATTAATTTGCTCGGGTCAAGAGCGGGATTGGGTAGTGGGGATAAAGTACAGTTGTATATCGTGGAACAAGATGAAGAGGGATTAAAATTGCCTGCAAGTGAGGATTTTTACCAGATGAGTAGTGATACGGATGGGAATGTAAATTTTGAAGACGGGGAAAAGCATGTGTACCCGAATAACCCGATAAATATATATGGTTTTTGTTGTAGGGGAATGGAAGGAAATCCCGTGGATCTTTCGAATGTCCCTGTGAGGGTGGAGGGAGAACAGAAGTCGGAGGATGCTTTATTGAGGTCTGATTTCTTATACGTGAAATCGGAAGAGCGTCATCGGGCAACAGATGAGGCAATCTCGTTGAATTTTAGTCATCAGTTTGTAAAGCTGCAATTTCATTTTAGAACGGATACCCCGGAGACGGTTGATTTGGGGCAGATAACGGCTCTTGAGGTTTTAAATGTTGTTCGGGAGGGAAATTTTGACGTGACCACGGGTGAGTTGACGCTGGGGGATGCTGTTGAAGAAATACAGGCGCAACCAGCAAATGAGTCAATGGTGATTGTTTTGCCTCAGAAGGTGAAAGGTGGGGATGTTTTGTTTCGTTTCGTTCAAAGTGGAAAAGAAAGATCATATTCGGTTCCGGCAGCGGGGATGTCATTGGAAAAAGGGAAATTATATAAATGTGATATTTTGATAAATCAATATCCGGGGGCAGGCGATAAAGATGTGGTGATTAGTACCCGGGTTGAGGATTGGGACGAGTCGGAACCGCCAATTTATATCGCGTTTGAAGACGGGCAGAATGTGGTGGCAACGTTAACGGGGGTTTCGAACGGGGTGGTCGTGAATCGGGCGGATTTGTATTTGTCTTCTGAAAATAAAGTCCATGAAAAGTTGAATATTCCCGTGATAGATAATAAAATGGAATTTATGTTTCCGAGGGAAAAGGAGGGAGGAACATTGCAGTTGAATAAGGCTCATTTTTACACGGAGGCGGGAGATGAGTTTGATTATTATTTTAAGGATAAGGAGTTGTTGGGGGATAATTTGGACGAGTTGTCTTTGGTGGCACCAAAGGTCGGGGATGTTTGGGGAGATGGGGTGATCTTTGCAGTAGGAGAGGTGACGGGATATGATGAGGCTAGTAACTCATTTGTTACAAATGTTGGTGGAGTAAATGCTTATCGAGGTAGGATTGTGGCGAATGCTTCGTTAGGAATGAAATTGTGGTGTGAGGTAAAAGCAAAAGGGAAAGCATCTTCTATTGGAGCAAGTAGTAGATATGATGGATTAGAGAACTTGAAAATCGTGGAGGCTTTTGCGTGTGATAACGGGGAAACCCTTGATTTGTACCCTGCTTTTAAAGTTTGTAAGGATTTGGGAGAAGATTGGTATTTCCCGGCATTGAATGAAATTAGATGGATTGTTTTGCATAAAGAAGAATTGGGTTTGGAAATGGGTTCCTTGAGTTATGGTAGCTCAACAGAGATTTCAGTTAAAGATAATGGGGGAGTAACAAATTCTGGATCTGATAGTTCTTTTGATAAAGCAATGATGAACATTTGGCCCGTTTGTGCCTATTGATGAAACTTCTCGTGTTGAGTCAACGTAATGTTTTAAGATGAACTTGGTTGTCAATATGACTTCATCATGATGCTGATAAAAATACTTTGTCATTTTGATAAGAGGGATGTTGAGGATAGGAAGTCGGTGTTTCGTCATCGTTTGCGATCTTCTTCATTAATTTCGGCTATACGCATAGGGATTTGAAAGGAAGAAACGGAATAAAACCCGCAAACCTTTTAAATTAAAGATTATAACTTTATATTTGCAAAAAAATTAAAACACATAACCATGATAATGCATAAAGTTACAACTTTAAATCAATTTATTATTGAACGGCAAGCCGAGATTCCCGGGGCTACCGGAGAATTTTCACGACTTTTGCACCATATAGGTATTGCAGCCAAAAAAGTTCATCGGGAGGTTAATAAGGCTGGTTTGGTAGATATACTTGGAAAGGTTGGTTCTATCAACGTGCAAGGAGAGGACCAACAGAAGTTGGATGTCTATGCCGACAAAACTTTTATGGATGAGTTGAGGGCGAGTGGCGAGTGTTGTGGGGTGGCTACCGAAGAAAATCAGGATATTGTGGTTTTCGAAGAGGGATTGAGCAAGGATGGAAAGTATATTATATGTATGGACCCGTTGGATGGATCGTCAAATATTGACGTGAATGTTTCCGTGGGTACGATTTTCTCTATTTATAAACGTATTTCTCCTATCGGGGAACCGCTCGTGATGGACGATTTCTTCCAGCCCGGAACGGAGCAGGTGGCTGCCGGTTATGTGATTTACGGATCATCGACCATGTTAGTGTATACTTCCGGTAACGGGGTGAATGGTTTCACATTGGATACTTCTATCGGGGAGTTCTGTTTGTCGCACCCGAATATGCAGACGCCGGAAAGTGGAAAGATATATTCTATCAACGAGGGTAATTACGTGAATTTCCCCGTGGGTGTGAAAAAATTTATCAAGTATTGCCAAGAAAAAGATGAGGCAACGAAGCGTCCATACACGTCCCGTTATATCGGGTCTTTGGTGGCTGATTTCCATCGGAATATGTTGAAGGGTGGGGTGTTCCTTTACCCGCAAACAAGTTCTCATCCGACTGGAAAATTGAGACTGTTGTACGAGTGTAATCCGATGGCGTTTATTGCCGAACAATCCGGCGGGTTGGCCACGGACGGGGAGCGACGAATCATGGAGATAAAGCCGGAAGCACTCCATCAGCGGGTGCCGTTATACACGGGATCGAGGAATATGGTACAGAAGGTACAGGAGTTTCTGACATTCTTCAATAATATATAGAAACAAAGAACTTCAAATGGATGATTGTAATAGCGATCATCCATTTGAAATTAAAGAGGAAGTTAAAAATAAATCGAAAATATATGATATCAAAACAATTAATTGACCCAAAGAGCATTGTGGTCGTGGGTGGTTCTGACGACATTCACAAGCCGGGGGGTACCGTGTTACGGAATTTACAAGATGGGAACTTTAAAGGTTCGCTTTACGTGGTGAACCCGAAGATGGATGAAGTGCAAGGAATTAAAGCGTATCGTGACGTGAAGGATCTTCCGGAGGTGGATTGCGCTATATTAGCGATTGCCGCTAAATTTTGCCCGTCAACCGTGGAGGTGCTTGCTAAACAGAAGAACACGAAAGCATTTATTATTCTCTCTGCCGGATTCCATGAAGAGAACGAGGAGGGAGCTAAGCTGGAGCGTCAGATCGTGGAGACGATTAATTCGGTAGGAGGGTCATTGATCGGACCGAACTGTATCGGTGTTTTGACAAACCATTACAGTGGGGTGTTCACGAGCCCGATTCCGGAACTGAACCCGCAAGGGGTGGATTTGATTTCCGGTTCTGGTGCGACGGCATTGTTTATCATGGACTCCGGAATGCAAAAAGGGATCAAGTTCAATAGCATGTATTCCGTGGGTAATTCCGCTCAATTAGGCGTGGAGGAGATTTTGGAATACATGGACGAGTCGTTTGATCCGAAGACGAGTTCGCGAGTGAAATTATTATACGTGGAGAGTATCGAGAAGCCGGAGAAGTTGTTGAAACATGCGTCTTCTTTGATTCGCAAGGGATGCCGGATCGCTGCTGTTAAGTCGGGAGGTTCTGCAGCCGGAAGTCGTGCGGCATCTTCTCACACGGGAGCTTTAGCTAGTTCGGATGTTGCCGTGGAAGCTTTATTCCGTAAGGCTGGGATCGTGCGTTGTAACGGACGTGACGAGTTGATGACGGTTGCCGGGATCTTCATGCACCCGGAAATGAAAGGTCGTAATATGGCTGTCGTGACTCATGCCGGTGGACCTGCTGTTATGTTGACGGACGCTCTTTCTAATGGAGGAATGGATGTTCCGCATATTGAAGGAGAGAAAGCACAAGAGTTGTTGGGGAAATTGTTTGCCGGGTCATCCGTGGGTAACCCGATTGACTTTTTGGCAACAGGTACGGCTGAGCAATTAGGATATATCCTGGATGCTTGTGATCGGGATTTTGATAATATTGACGGGATGGCGGTTATTTTCGGTAGTCCCGGTTTGTTCCCCGTGTTCGACGTGTACAATGTTCTTGACGAGAAGATGAAAACCAGCAAAAAACCGATTTTCCCGATTTTCCCTTCTTCCAAGATTGTGAAGGACGAAATTGCGGAATTCGTGTCTAAAGGTCGTGTTTATTTCCCGGACGAGGTGTTGTTTGGAAATGCCTTGTGTAAGATATACAAGACTCCTGCCCCGCAGCCGGAACATTTTGAAATGCCGGATATGGATGTGAAGAAAATTCGAGAGGTGGTGGATAACGCACAAAACGGTTATTTGTCTCCGGATGAGATTCATGCCTTGTTGGATGCTGCCGGGGTTGCGAGAGCTAAAGAGGGTGTATCTGATAACGAGGAGGAGATTGTTAAGATGGCAAAAGAGATTGGGTTCCCGCTGGTAATGAAAGTTGTTGGGCCGATCCACAAGTCGGATGTCGGTGGAGTTGTGTTGAACGTGAGCGACGAGGAGACGGTTCGGCGTGAGTTCAAGCGGATGATGCAGATCAAGGATACGTACGCGATCATGTTGGCTCAACAGTTGAGCGGAACGCAAGTGTTTATCGGAGCTAAACGGGATGATAAGTTCGGTCACATGGTACTTTGCGGGTTGGGAGGTATCTTTATCGAGGTATTGAAAGACGTGAAGGCCGGGTTGGCCCCGATGTCTAAAGATGAGGCTCACGGAATGATTAAAGAGTTGAAATCTTACAAGATTATACAGGGTGTTCGCGGACAAGAACCCGTGAACGAGGATAAATTTGCCGAGGCCGTGATGAGAATATCTGCTTTGGTGAAAGTTGCCCCGGAAATTTTCGAGATGGACTTGAACCCGTTATTAGGAAATAAAGATAACGTGGTGGCTGTAGATGCTCGTATCCGTATTGAAAAATAGGGATTTCTCATGAAATCTTGGAAAAATTATAACCAGGAAGAGAGAAGAATGATCATTATAATAGGAGTATTGCTATTGGCGATACTCCTAAGTTTTGGTCGTATAAGCAGTAGTTGGAAAAAAGGGTTTGATTTTTTCTATTCCTCTCCCAAAGAGGAAGTGAATGAAGACGCCCAGTTGAACCAAGGCTTAGGTGAGAACGTGGATGCGTCAAGCGAGAGTGCTGAAAAATAATGTTTAAGACCCCCGGAATGGCGTGGTTTTCCGGAGGATAGGTAAAGTATGTGTGATGAAAAAAAGTGATTTTATAGTTATCGGGTGTGTAATCGTATGCCTGTTGCCTTTCTTCGTGTCTGATTCCGTGTATTCTTTTTATAAAACATTTAATGCCGAGCATGGTATGATTATGAGCTTTTTGAAGTTTGCGATCTTATCGACATTGGGAGAATGTATCGGGTTGAGGATAAGTGCGGGGGTGTATAACCGGAAAGGTTTCGGGATCTGGCCTCGTGCTATCGTGTGGGGATTTCTGGGGATGGGGATCAGTATGGCCATGACGATTTTCTCAAGTGGGGTTCCGGTTTTTTTGAAGACGATGGGGATGGAAAATGCCATTACCGTGATGGGGGAGAGTTTGTCGTGGGATAAAGTGTTCGTGGCTTTTTGTATATCTGTGGCGCAGAACACGATTTTTGCTCCCGTTTTTATGACATTGCATAAGATTACGGATACACATATATTGACTCACGGCGGAACGTTAGCCGGTTTTTTTACCCCGATACAGATGGGGGAGATTATGGCCAATTTGAATTGGCGGGTGCAATGGAATTTCGTTTTCAAGAAAACAATTCCTTTTTTTTGGTTCCCGGCTCACACGATTACGTTCTTGTTGCCGGGTGATATGCGGGTTTTATTTGCAGCCTTGCTAGGGGTTGTCCTGGGAGTTTTGTTGGCTATTGCCACGCATAAAAAATAGGCGTCTATAACTTTTCGTCTTTCTTACCGTATAGTTTATAGTTGATAATAAGGTTTAATCACTATAAACTATATTTTTATGGATAAGAATAAGATTGAACAAGAGAAATCGGGGACAATGCAAGAGGGCGTGAAAAATGATACTACTTTACGTTTAACTGCCGACTTGGAAGGGAACTATTTACTGGATGAGCGGACTAGCGAGATGAAGTGGTTGGGGATTTTTTATTCTCCCGCAGGAGGAAGTGTTCACCGGGTTGCCAAGATGCTGAAGAAGAAGATCGGGGCGGATAAGGTGGATATGTTTTGCGTGAATGATATTCAGGTTGGCAAGTTGTTAGATTATAAAAATCTGATACTGGTATGCTCTTCTTTGGGACGTAGTACATGGGAAAGGGAGCAGAGGGATCGTTGGGCCAAGTTCTTCCCGAGTATGCGTAAAATTTCTTTGAAAGATCGGTTTGTGGCTCTTGTCGGTTTGGGGGATCACGTGACCTACCCGAAGAATTTCGTGGATGGAATGGGGTACATGGCGGAGTTAGTAACAGAACTTGGCGGAACACTTGTGGGGAAAACTTCGACGGATGGGTATGTGTACGAGGATTCTACTGCCGTGATTGATGACTTGTTTGTGGGGTTACCTTTGGATGAGGATTTTGAACCGGAAAAGACGGATACCCGAATAAGTAAATGGTTGGATATGGTGTTGCCGGAGTTTGAGAGGATTTAATTGTCAGTGGCGAACTACAAGTCGTGGTGATGTTTGAATCATTAGCAGTATCGGAATTTGATAAATAAGGGTGTGGTAAGTTACATCCTTATTTTATTTTAAGGCATAGGCAGGAATTTGTTGAAAAAAAGAGTTACTTTTGAGGCAAGCGGTTTCATGGTTTATTGGTCTTTACCGTGTAATCGTGCTTATGTAGAACGCAAAATGTAATAAACATGATGAGAAGTATTGTATGCATACTACTCTTCTTGATGGGGAGTAGTGTATTTGCACAAAAGGCAAATTTTGAGGCTTGTGTCAAGTTTTCCGAGAGTAATCTTTCTGATTATGTCCACAGTTTATCGGTTTATCCCTCGTGGATCGGAAATTCTGATTTTTTCTGGTATTATTACACGACGGGTGACGGGACGGTGTATTATTTGGTAGATGCTAAGAAGGGGAAAAAGCAAAAATTATTTTCAACGGAACGACTTGCTGCAAGATTAGCGGAATTGACAGGTAAAACTGAAGATGTCCGAAATTTTAAATTGGGAGGGTTCCGTTTCGAGGAGGATAATCCTTATCGATTGATGTTTTCCAAGTACGGGAAAGATTTTGAATACGATGTGAAACGTGATGTCTTGAAAGAATATTCACGGGAAAGAAAAGAGAATCGCTTTAGTCGGGTTCCTTATTGGCAGCGTTGGTCCCCAGATAGTAATTATATGGTGTATACTTACAAGCATAACGTGTATATGCAGGAAAAAGGAGACACGACTTCTTACCAGTTGACGACGGATGGAGAACGTTATTATTCTTATTCTTTTCAACGAGATAAGGATACGGACAAGAAGGAAGGAGCATCAATTACTTGGTCCGGGGATTCTAAGGTGTTCTATTCTTTGCGGCAGGATCGCCGGAACGTGGGTGAGGGATATTTGATCGATCATTTGGCGGAACCTCGTCCGACATTGAGAACCTATAAATTCCCGATGCCGGGAGAAAAATATGTCTACACGTATGATTTACATCTGTTTAATGCAGAAAAAAGATCGCATCAAGTGGTTGATATCGCGAAATATCCGGATCAGGAGGTAAAAGTGATACTTTTTGATTTTAATAAATACCCGGAATATATTTATTTTACCCGCAAGAGCCGGACGTGTGATGAAATGGATCTTTGTCGGGTAGATACTCGCACGGGGGAGGTTTTTGAAATTATTCACGAACGTTGTGAACCACATTTTACAGAACAATTATTTGAATGTCGAATATTGAATGGAGGGGAGGATATTCTTTGGTGGTCGGAACGTTCGGGTTGGGGGCAATATTATCTTTATAACAAGGACGGGCAGTTAAAGAATCCGGTGACAACGGGTGATTTCATGGCCGGGAGAATCACGGAGATGGACACGTTGGGACGTAGTTTCGTGTTTGAGGGGTATGGCCGGGAGAAGGGAATAAATCCGGAGTATCGTCTTTTCTATAAAGTGAATTTTGATGGTTCCGATTTGACGTTGTTGACTCCCGGAGACGGGTTTCATTCGATTGATCTGGCCAAGAACGGGAAATATCTGATTGATAATTATTCCCGGGTGGATCAGGAGCCGATTGCCGAATTGAGAGACACGAAGGGAAGGAAAATTATGGAATTGGAACGTCCCGATTTGCATTTGCTGTACGAGATGGGATGGAGGAAGCCGGAACGAATAAAAGTGAAAGCGGCTGATGGGATTACGGATCTTTATGGTGTGATGTATCGACCTTTTGATATGGACTCGACACGGAAGTACCCGATTATCATAAATGTGTACCCGGGACCGCAAGAGAATTTTGTTCCACAGTCTTTCACGTTGGATGATAATGGAAACGAGTCTTTGGCTCAGTTAGGTTTTATCGTGATTAATGTCGGTTTTCGGGGCAGTTGTTTTACCCGGGGACGGAATTACCATTGTTTTGGGTATGGGAATTTGAGGGATTATGCTTTGGCGGATTGTAAGTTCGTGATCGAACAGTTGGCTAATCGATATTCTTTTATTGATTTGGACCGGGTGGGTATTTACGGACATTCCGGGGGTGGTTTTATGGCTGCGGCTTCTATTCTGACGTATCCGGATTTCTATAAGGTTGCGGTTGCCGCATCCGGTAATCATGATAATAATATATATACGAAATGGTGGGGTGAAACTTATCATGGCGTGAAAATGCATGAGAAGAAGGTGGAAAAGCGGGATAGCGTGGTGTATTCGTTTGGATCCAAGATCCCTACAACGATTGAATTAGCTAAAAATTTGAAAGGTAAGTTGCTTTTGATAACGGGAGATATGGATATTAACGTGCACATGGCTCATACGATCCGGTTGGCTAATGCATTGATGCAGGCAAATAAACGCTTTGATTTGATGCTTATTCCCGGGGCAGATCACGGCTTGGGTTCTCCATATTATGTGAATCTTATCCGGTATTATTTTGTTGAAAATCTTTTAGGGCAGAGGCTGGATAATGTCGATATGGATGAGATTGATTGATAATGATTAAACGATCCTTTTTTGACAATTATTTTCAATAAGAAATTATTGGTAATTCAAAGATAACACTTTTTAGCCTAACCTAATTATCAGGTACTTAATTTTTTTGCATCCATAAGACTTTAACATCTTCCTTGAAAATGTAAAAGATCAAAAAAGGATCGTTTAATGACAAAGGAACAAGGTGAGTATATTCGATTTTTGAATGGGGAAGTGCTTGTCTTTAAGCACTTTTTTAAAGAATATTTCTCTAAATTTTTTGCCTTTACTTCTCGTTTTATTGATGATGCGTATGTGCGGGAAGATATAGTACAGGAAACTTTCATTATTGTTTGGTCTCGGCATTTGAAGATGTTTGATTCTGAGGTGTCATTGCAGGCTTTTATTTATCGAACTCTTCGAAACAAGTGTTTAGATTATATTCGTCATGAAAAAATTAAAGAACGTTATTCAAATGAGTTTTCAAGAGAGCTGGAAACTAGTGATTATTTAATGCAGGCAATCATAGATGAAGAGAGTCGTTTTTTAATTCATAAAGCTATCCAATCATTAACACCTCAAGTGCAGGCGGTGATAAAGTTGCATTTAGAGGGTAAGAAGAATAAGGAGATTGCGGAGGAGATGGGGATAAGTGAAACAACGGTGAAATTTCATAAATCAGTTGCTTATAGAGAATTAAATAAGTCTTTGGGTCATTTGTTTTTAATGGTTGCCATGTTGTCGTAGTTTTTTTCTAAAAAATAAAAAATTTCACCTATACTGTTTTTTGTCTCGATCGTTATTGGGGAAACGAGAGTTAGATGAAAGAGATAAGTCAGTATTTATTTATAGCTAAATTAATCTGTAAGGAACGAATTGCCGGGTTGAATGATTCGGAGAAAAAGCGGTTGGATTCATGGAGGAATGAATCTGGGAAGAGGGAACGTGTCTTTTTAGACCTGCAAAGAATTTCCACGGAAGAGTTAGAAAAACGGTATGACAAGGTGGATGTTGATTTGAAATGGGAGAGTTTCAAGAAACGGCAACAACAGAGAAAGAGAAATATAAGGATGGGTGTGGCTGTTGCGGCAAGTATTTGTTTGTTGATAACAAGTGGGTTGTGGTTATGGTTGGGAACTTTAGGAGAGGAGCGTGTTGTACTGGCAGAGCAGGGACGACAAAATAATGTTTGCCTTGTGTTGTCAACCGGAGAAATGGTGGATATTTCGAATGTGGGGCAAGAGGAGGTAAAATTGGATAAGGGAACAAAGCTTTATGAGGGGAACCGTTTGGAATATGTTCGACCTGATTCTTTGCATAAGAAAGAGTTAGAATTTAACCAGTTGATCATTCCGAAAGGAACATTCTACCATTTGGTTCTTTCGGATGGAACAAAAGTGTGGTTGAATGCGGATTCAAAAATAAAATATCCGGTGTCTTTTGGTCAAGATAAAAGGGAGGTCAGTTTGCGTGGGGAAGGCTACTTCGAGGTTGCAAAAGATAGTACACGTCCTTTTATCGTGAGTACAGATAAAATGGATGTGAGGGTTTTGGGGACAACTTTTGACGTGAACACGTACGAGGATGAGGGGAAGAGTTTTGTCGTTTTGGTTGAAGGTCTTGTGGAAGTATCAGCAGGGAAAGGGGAATCCCGGATCATTACCCCGGGATATATGGCAGAGGTGAATATGCATGATGTACAGGCTAAGATTCAAATTTCGAAATGTGATCCGGAGCATTATATTGCTTGGAAGAATGGTAATTTCAGTTTTAGGAATGCTTCGTTGACGGAAATTTTGAAGCGGGTGTCCCGGTATTATGATGTAACCGTTATTCGAGAACAAGTATTTGAGGAAGAGTATTATACGGGAGATGTGTCAAGCGATGTGTCGTTAGAGTCTTTGCTTGCCGTTATTGAATCCTCAACTTCCGTGTCATTTAAAGTAGAACGCAAAATCGTCTATGTACACAAGAAAAGAGATTAGGCTAATTGGTCTTTCCTAATCTCTTTAACGCAAAATGTTATATAGACATAACACACAAATATAGGTAAAAATGATGGTAGAAAAGTTTTTTTTCAGGAAATTCAACAAGTGTTGTGCATTTTTGATGCTACTGTTATTCGCATCGGGCACGCTCTGGGCAGGGCATTCACCGGAAAAGATAACCATGAAGGTGACAAACGAGAAACTGGTTAAAGTGCTGGAAGAGATTAAAAAACAATCCGGGTATAATTTTGTATACAACGAGAAATTCGTGAAGGATCTTGGGGGAATAACGGTTGATGTCAAGGAAGTTTCTTTGGATAGCGTGATGAAGGAAGTGTTGGAGGGAACGGGGTTGCGTTATCGAATTCAAGACCGGATTATTTTATTGGAGAGGGCTCCACAAGAATCATCCGGACAGAAGTTTAAGGTGATTAGAGGAAATGTGAAAGACGAGGAGGGGGCGCCGTTACCCGGTGTCACGGTAATGATTAAAGGAACGACGATGGGGGTCTCAACGGATGCTGCCGGGAATTTTGTATTGGATATGCCGGATGGGTATCAGGTTTTACAGTTCTCTTTTATCGGGATGGAGACTCAAGAAGTTAAGCTAGGTGGTACGGATACTCAAGTGAATGTGGTGTTGAAGATGGCCGTGGGACAGTTGGATGAGGTTATCGTTTCCACGGGATACACGCAGACGACTCAAAAAAGAACCACGGGTTCCGTGGCCGTGGTAGGCAGAGAGGTGTTTGAAAATAAAGTCCCCACATCGATCGATCAATTATTGCAGGGACAGGTGGCTGGTGTGAGTATCGTGGCTAAATCCGGTCGTCCGGGTGAATCGGCCAAGATTCGGATTCGGGGGACAAATACGCTTACCGGGGATGCAGAACCTTTGTGGGTTATTGATGGGGTACCTTTGCAACGTAATATACCGAGTATTGAAAAAGGACGAATTAAAGCGGGTGATTTTAATGATATTTTTGCTAACGGTATCGCCGGGATAAATCCGAATGATATTGAGAATATTACCATATTGAAAGATGCTTCTGCTGCTGCAATCTACGGATCAAGAGCTGCGGGTGGAGTTATCGTTATTACAACGAAAAGAGGTAAAGTCGGGAAAATGGCGGTGAATTATTCGGCTAATTTTTCGATGGTAATGAAACCGCAAAGGGATGGTGATTTGATGAATTCAAAACAAAAATTGGCTTGGGAGCAGGAGTTGTGGGATGAATTCTCGGCAGATGGGTTTACGAACGGATCGTATTATCCAGTGGTCGGTATTGTCGGTATGTTACGGGCCAATAAGTTGGGGAAGGACGGTAAGGTATGGACTGACGAGGGATTTGAACCGATGAGTGCGGCGGAGCAAGATGCGTATATTGCAGATTTGTCTAAAACCACGACGAATTGGTTTGACGAGTTGTTCCGGACGGCTTTTTCAATGAATCACTACTTGTCTTTGTCCGGAGGAACGGATGTCGCAACGTACTATGTCTCGTTTGGTTATTCGAAGGATAATGGAATACTGAAGAAGGTTTCTTATGATCGATACAGCTTGTCAACTAAGGTGAAATTGAATCCTCATGAGCGGGTTTCGGTAGATTTGGGAGTTGATTTTTCTCAGCAGAAATCAGATGGATCTTCATTGAACGTGAATCCTTTCCAATATGCTTATTTTGCCAATCCTTATGAGAAGCCATATAATGAAGACGGCTCGTACAGACCGGATTATACTTATTATAATCTGAATCAGATTAATGGAGGAAGAGAGGCCATACTTCCTGCCAACGGGTATAATATTATGCGGGAAATTAACGAAACGTCGAGTGTTGCGGATGATTATGCCGCCAATTTGATGTTGAGTTTGAATTATATAATTTCTTCAAAGTTCCGTTTTTCCGGTTTGCTCTCGTATAGTTTTATCAATAATAAATCGGATAATATTAATGGAATTGATACTTATGCTGCTTTTAAGGATAAACCTAGTGAGTTGGACGATTGGAATAGCAGAAGGACTTACGGGTCAATAACTCAATCTTCAACTAATAATACGAATTATAGCGCAAGAGGACAACTGAATTATTCGGATATTTTCAATTCGATTCACCGATTGCAGGTATTGGCCGGAGCAGAAGTACGAGGTTCTAAAGCGAAGAATATTTACGAGAAACGTTACGGTTATGATCCTGTCACGGGAAATTCTTCTACCCCGGCTCCGGAAAAGACAGATGATCAGGTTGATTATAATAAGTTGGTGGATATGGCGAATTTGATTGACGGGCTTTCCGGACAGTCGATCGAAGAAACTCGTTTCGCATCGTTTTATGCTTCCGTGGATTATAGTTTGTATGATAAGTATATTGCTAGTCTCTCTTTCCGTACGGACGGGTCAAATAATTTCGGTAGTGACGAACAGTTTAATCCGACTTGGTCTTTAGGGTTGGCTTGGCACGTGGGGGATGAGCATTTCATGGAAAAACTTCGTCCTGTTCTTAGTCGTTTGAAATTGAGCGTGGCAATGGGATATACTGGAAACGTGAATAAAACGGAGAAGCCTGAGTTGATTATGTATTATTCTACCTCTTATCGGAAAACCGACTTGGAAAATCTTCGAATCGGTGAAGTTAGAAAGGCTCCTAATCCTCATTTACGTTGGGAGAAAACGCGGGATATGAAAGTTGCTTTGGATTTCGGACTTTTTAATAACCGGATTAATGGTTTGGTTGAGGCGTATTATCGTTTGAGTAAGGATCTTGTGACAAGTGTCGATGTCCCTTACGTGACTGGATTCCGGGGACAAGGTTATAATACCTCCCAGATTGAGAATAAAGGGATTGAAGCAACATTACAAGCGCTTGTCTTTAGGTATAGGGATTTTAAATTTAATGCCTCGGTAAATGTTGCTTGGAATAGTAATATATTGAAACGTTACACGTCACCGATATCTTATTCGGCCAATAATTTTGTTGGTTATCCTTTAGGTTCGATTTTTGCAGGTAAATCAACGGGAATAAATCCGGAGACCGGGTTATATAAATATAAGTTACGCCCGGATGCAGATATTTTGAAGCCGACAGATTTGAGTGATGTAAATAACTATATATACTACAAGGGGACATCAACGGCTCCGGTAACAGGAGGTTTTAATTTTAGTTTTTCATGGAAAACGCTCTCTTTGAGTGTCGGTGGCGCTTATTCGTTAGGAGGAAAGGTCGTAGACGAGATAACGTCGCCAGTGAGTTATAACACGATAAGCGTTACAGGAATGTCATCAGGAGAAAGGATTCCTACGAGTGAAAATGATTTGTACGTGAATCATCTGAATGTGAGGAAAGATGTGACTAATCGTTGGACAGAAGATAACAGAACTGGCGTGAAGTATCCCAGAATTATTGACACTTATGGCGAAAGACTTTATTATGACCAGATTTACCCGACATCCAGTACGATTACTCGGGCAACCATGCTGGAGAATGTATCTTTCTTGCGGGTGAAGAATATGTCGTTGTCTTATTCGTTGCCATCGAATGTGGTGAGTAAAATGGGGGTTTCTTCTTTGAGTTTTTCTTTTATCCTAACAAACTTGTTTACGATAACAAATTATTCAGGGTTAGATCCGGAAACTCCCGGGGCAACTTATCCTTTGGCACGTTCCTGTTCATTTGGACTTAGTTTAGGCTTTTAATTTGTGAGATTATGAAGAATTTGAAAAATATAAGTGTGCTTTTAATGGTATTTTTTGCATGTGTGTCCTGTAAAGAGTACTTGGATGTGAAGCCGAAAGGCGAGGTTATTCCTAAGACTGCAGAGGAGTTTGCAGCTTTGTTAAATAGCCATTTGAGCGAGATCGATGATGGTTATGATGAGGCCATACTGGGTAATGCTATGGAAAAATTGGAATTAGAGTGTTTTAGTGATAATGTAGAGAATAGTTTGACGAAGAATGTCACTGGAATGGGGGCTATTCCTAAATATGTGGGTGACCGCTTGAATTCATTTAAGTCTGAATATGAGAAGTTGTATGCACTAATAAAGAATTGTAATTTGGTGATACACGAAATGGAGGAGACTGATACGGAGATGGCAAAGGCATGTTATGCCACGGCATACACGTTGAGGGGTGTTGCCTATTACAATCTGATGCGTCTTTTTTGTGAACCTTATAACAAGCAAAAGGCTGGAGAACAACTGGGCCTTTCCATCGTGACACGTTTTGATATGGAAGCACGACCGAAGCGGTCAAGTTTGTTGGAGATCGTGTCGCTTATAGAAGAAGATTTGAAGAAAGGGATTTCTTATAATTCCAAATCGGAAATTTTTCGTTACACGGTAGACGTGGCAAAAGCTTATTTGGCTAGGCTGTATTTTTGGTCTCAAAATTGGGAGCAGGCTATTCCCGTGGCCAAAGAAATATTGGAGGCGTATCCCTTGGTAGAAGGGACAGAGTATGTTGATATGCTGTCGGCCCAACATGCACAAAAGGGTAATATCCTTTTACGTTCTTACGTGTTATCTCATACAAGCGGTGATCAAAATTATAATGGAGCCAAGGGGTATTTGGTCGTGAAGCCTGTAAGTAAAAGTTTTATCGATCTATTTGTTGAAAAAGAGCGAGATGTTCGGTATTCGTTTTTGTTCAATAATAAGCGAGAGGCAAAGAAGGTTCCATTGGCTTGTGTCAGGAGTGCTGAGATGTGCTTGATCGTGGCGGAGTCTTATGCTTATTTGAATCAAACAAAAGAGGCTCTTGAGTATTTGAATTTGCTAAGGTCAAAACGGATTTCGGATTATACTCCTTATGTGATGGGAAATTTACCTGCCGTGGATGAGCTCGCTTTGGTTCGGGTAAATGCGGAAGGAGGGGCTTTTACCCCATTATTGTGGGCGATACATTGTGAACGACGGAAAGAGCTGTTCATGGAAGGTGATCGCTGGTTCGACTTAAAACGGAACGGATGCCCGGAGTTTTGGATTGCCAAAGATGGACTTAAATACGAGACGAAGCAATTTATGTATACCGCGCCGATTCCTTCAAGGGATATTGATTTGATCCCGGGAATGATTCAAAATGAAGGTTATGTCAAGTAATGAAAAGGAGGTAAATATGAAAACAAGAATAATATTAATGGGTTTAGGGTTTGTTTTACTGTCTTTTTGTGGAGGGTGTGATAAACCGGATGATGTTCCGCCGCGTATTTTGACGGAAAGTCAAGATTACCAGCTGCCTAAAGCGAGGCCGTTGACTTTGGAAGAACGAGAAGAAATACGGTTGTTGAAAGAGGAGTATAATAATGCGATTCAAGGATTGTAATAGCTAAAGGTTTAAGTGAAATATGATGAAGAATATTATATCGATTATCTGCCTGCTGTTGTCGATGTGCTTTGTGGCATGTCACGATGATGACAGTGAAGAGAAAGGGCCTCAACTGGCTTTTTCAGAATTAATCTATACGCTGGATGCAGAAGAACCGTTAAAAGTTGAAATTCGGGTTACAGAGCCGGTATCGGCGAATACGTCTGTCAAATTTAATGTAAGGGGAGCCGCTGTGCAGGGAGAGGAATATGAGCTTTCTGCCGATGAGTTTGTTATTCCCGCGGGAGAGAGTACCGCTAGTATTACCGTGACCCCTAAAAATAATTTTGAGGATGGGAAAACGATAAAACTGGAATTATACCCTATTGACGGATATGCGCTTGGAGAGTATAATTTTACCTTGATCGAAGTGCTTACTAAAGGACAGTTAATTTGTTCTTTCCAGGAAGAGAATTATGTTTTACCCGGGGAGGTTGAGATTAGAATGGATGCGAAAGATGCGAATACGGGAAAATATTTCTCGGCGAGTACGGATACAAAAGTTCCTTTTATCGTGGGAGAACATTCGACGGCAATAGAACATGTACATTATGAATTCGTGGATAATCCCGATAAAATGTTTGTTATTCCGGCCAAAAAGAGTTATGGTACGATAAAAATCAGGTTCTTGAAATGGGAAGAGGGAAAAACGACCTTGTTTTTATTGGTTCCGGACGGGAATGATCGTATTTTACCGGGTGATGTGGATCAAACCGAGATTTATATAAAGGGAATGACAACTCCTGATCGTTTGGAAGGTAAATGGATATTTAAGGAGCTGACATCAATGGATTATGTGAAAAATAATGCGTGGTATGGTGGAGAAGAGATCGCAAATATGCCGGAAAATAATTTACCGACGGATATGTTGGAGTTTGTGAATGGGGGAACTCGGTTGAAGGTTCATGCGACCGGAGATATGGCGAAGTATTTTAGAGATGCTGATGTCACTTTCTTGAAAGAACAGTAGGTGTACTTGTATGAATTTGGAGGAATCGGACGACCACCACAGGTGACTGTTTCTATGATGAATTTGAGTCAGGCGAATGTTAATTTCTCGGGTGTAAATGAGAAGTTGAGATCTGTACAGGTTGGTTTTAGATTATTGGAGGATAATGAGACATTGGAGGTTACCGTGTTTGATTATGAGCCAACGGATTTCTTATATAATACTTATAGAGATCTTGCAGCCTGGTCGGGAGAAGGGGAGTTCCCGATGGAAATGCATATGATCAGGTATCATTTTACTAAAGTGAAGTAAGTGATGAGGTGGGGTATTGGTTTATGGATTGCATGCCTGTGGGCGTGCAATCCTATTAATGGGGTAAAGATTTCAGGAAATTTACTTCATTATAAAGGGAATAAATTATATTTTGAAGTTTGTGGACAAGATACAACAATAGCTGTTGCTTTAGATAGTACGGGAGCTTTTGAGGCTGATTTACCTTTGGTAAAAGCCGGTTATGTGCGATTGGCGAATGGGAAAGCCGCTTTTCCTCTTTTTTTGCAACCGGGGAAGAGTGTTCGCTTGAAGATGGATGTAAAGAGCGTGTTGGAGGGTGATTATGAATCTGTTGAGTTTTTAGAGGGAAGTAACCCGGAAACCCGAATGATGGTTGATTATTACCAGAAACAGTGGTTCCCATCAACACAAGAGATGTTTGTACTTCCACCGAGTGATTTTAAACAGCTCATGGATTCTATTGTACGTTTTAATGATCGTATTATTTCAGCATTCGTGAAAAAGAATACTTGCGATCCGGTGTTTGTGCAATTATTTCGAATACAGGTAAAAGTACCATTGGCTGCCTCTTATTTTTATTATCCCATGTATCATTCGTTGTTGAACCGGGAGGATAAAAGTGATATTCCTGCTGATTTCAATATATTTGATCGAATGTTGCCGAAAAATGATATAGATGTTTATCGGGATGTATATCGTTATAAAATTTATGAGGTTTCTTATTGGAATAATTTGCTGGGCGAGAAGTTAGCTAATTTGATGTCTGAACCGGGGCAATTTGTGAATGCTTATATTGATGAGTTGAATAATTTGGGTTTGCATGAGCAGATTCGGGATGATATAGGGAATAATTTCGTGATGCAGTATTGTAATGAATTGCCTGAGGAGGCCGTGTCGATATTGAAAAACAGGTATAAGGAGATTGTCGTTAATCCAAAGTACCTGAAAGAAATAGAACATGTTTTTCAAAATGTTTTGCCTTAAAAGAATTTTCAACTTTCAATTAATTGACTATCTTTGCACCCGCCTATCGTGAATAGGAAAGTAATTAATGAGTTAAAATTAAAAAGAATGGCAACTAAAATTAGATTAGCAAGACACGGTCGTAAAGGACGTCCGTTCTACCATGTAGTGGTAGCAGATAGTAGAGCACCGCGTGATGGTCGTTACATTGAAAGAATTGGTTCTTACAACCCGATGACCAACCCGGCTACGATTGATTTGAATTTCGACAGAGCGTTATACTGGTTGATGACCGGAGCTCAACCGACTGACACGGCTAAAAGAATTCTTTCTTACGAGGGAGTACTTATGAAAAAGCACTTGTTGGAAGGTGTGAAGAAAGGTGCATTTGATATGGCTGCTGCTGACACGAAATTTGAAGCTTGGAAAAAAGAGAAAATTGCTAAAATTCAGGCTAAAATTGCTCGTTTGGCTAACGAATCAGAAAGTGCTTATAAGGCTCGTTTGGAGGCTGAGGCTAAAGTGAAAGAGGCTAAAGCTGAGATTGTGGCTAAAAAACAAGCTGAAATTGCTGCTGCAAAAGCTGAAGCTGAAGCAGCTGCTAGAGCAGAAGTAGAGGCTGCTGCAACTGAAGCTGCCGCTGAGGCTGCTCCGGAAGCTCCGGCAGAAACTCCAGCAGCAGAGTAATTTTATGGTCAAGAGAGAAGATTGTGTAAAGATAGGAGAGATCGGTAAGACTCATAACTTACAGGGAGCTCTTGTTGTTTATACGGATAATGATCTTCTTGAACAATACATGGATGAACCGGTGTTTATTTTTTTAGAAGGAGCACCGGTTCCCTTTTATATTGCTGAAGATGGTTTGACGGAAAGAAACCATTCTTCTTATATTGTCAAATTTGATTTTGTAGACTCGAAGGAGCAAGCGGATCGCCTGGTTGGTTGTGATCTGTTAATGGAGAAATATTTGCTGGAAGAAGAGGATAAATTGCCTTTTGAGCTTTCAGACTTAATTGGCTATTCCGTGCTGGACGAGTTGACGGGAGAGACGGGTGTTGTGGAGCAGGTAGACAATTATTCAGGTAACGTGGTTCTCACGATAAAAATATTTTCCAAAGAAATTCTTCTTCCCGTATCCGATGAATATGTCTTGGATATTTCTCATGATGAGAAAAGAATGCATGTAAATATTTCTGAAGAGATCAAGGAGCTTTATTAAACACTAGAACGTATAAATAGCTAAAAATTGCTAGCTATTTGTGTGTCTTATTGGGTGTTTCGGGGTGGTGTACTTATCATGTAAAATTCAAATTTTATTAAAGCAAAATATTCTTGGAAAATATTTGTAGTTTGTATTGATTTTATATTTGGAAAATTTTTTGATATTCTATGAATTGTTATTTATTTTATTATTAGTGCATTAGTTGTTTGAATTGGAAAACTTTCGTGTGTTGTTAGTAAAAATATTTTTCCAAGAAGTTTTTTTTCTTTAGTTTTGTCCTTGTTGAATTAGTCACAAAAAATACTATTTATATAATACACTAATGGAACAAACTACGAAGAAAGTGGAAAAACAAAAAGAAACTGTGAAAGAAAAGAAAGTCTACACGCAGGAGGAGGCTTATAGCAGTTCCTTGAATTATTTCAAGGGGGATGAGTTAGCTGCCCGTGTTTGGGTAAGCAAATACGCTTTAAAAGATTCTTACGGGAATATTTTTGAGTTGAACCCGGATGACATGCATCATCGTTTGGCTTCAGAAATCGCTCGGATCGAGAGAAATTACGCAAACCCGATGACTGAAGAGCAAATTTTTGAGGTGTTGCGTGATTTTAAGTATATTGTTCCGCAAGGAGGGCCAATGACGGGTATTGGTAATGATTATCAAATTGCATCCCTTTCTAACTGTTTCGTGATCGGGCATGATGGTCCTTCTGATTCCTATGGCGGGGTTATGAAGATTGATCAGGAACAGGTGCAGTTGATGAAACGAAGAGGTGGGGTTGGACATGATTTATCCCATATTCGTCCGAAAGGGTCTCCAGTTAAGAATTCTGCCTTGACATCCACTGGAATTGTTCCTTTCATGGAGCGTTATTCAAACTCAACCCGGGAGGTAGCGCAAGATGGTCGTCGGGGAGCCTTGATGTTGAGTGTTTCTATCAATCACCCGGATTCGGAAAGTTTCATTGATGCGAAAATGACCGAGGGGAAAGTAACCGGAGCTAATATTTCGGTGAAGATTGATGACGAGTTTATGAAAGCGGTTATCGAGGAGCGTGATTATATTCAAAAATATCCGGTATATTCTGAGGAGCCGAAGAACGTGAAGCAGATTAGTGCAGTAAAATTGTGGAATAAGATTGTTTATAATGCGTGGAAATCTGCCGAACCCGGAATCTTGTTCTGGGATACGATTATTCGGGAGAGTGTGCCCGACTGCTATGCCGATCTGGGTTACAGAACGGTTTCCACGAATCCTTGTGGAGAGATTCCGTTGTGTCCGTATGACTCATGTCGTTTGCTGGCAATTAACTTGTATTCTTACGTGGTAAATCCTTTCGAGAAAGACGCGTATTTTGATTACGAGTTGTTCAAGAAACATGTGGCTATCGCTCAACGCTTGATGGACGATATTATTGATTTGGAATTGGAGAAAATTGATGCTATTCTTGAGAAAATTGCATCGGATCCGGAAGATAACGAGGTGAAGGGTGTTGAGATCCGTTTGTGGGAGAAAATTAAAGCAAAAGCTAGAGAAGGGCGTCGTACCGGGGTTGGTATCACGGCTGAAGGTGATATGTTGGCTGCTCTCGGGTTGCGTTATGGTAGTGATGAAGCGGTTGATTTCTCCGTGGATATCCATAAACAACTGGCTGTTGCCGCATACGGTTCTTCTGTCGTGTTGGCCAAGGAACGTGGTGCTTTCAAAATTTTTGATGTTGAGAGGGAGAAGAATAATCCGTTTATTGCTCGTTTAAAAGAAGCTTCTCCGGAGATGTATCAGGAGATGGTGAAATACGGTCGTCGCAACATTGCTTGTCTGACGATTGCCCCGACGGGAACAACCAGTTTGATGACCCAAACGACTTCCGGTATTGAACCTGTATTCTTGCCGGTTTACAAGAGAAGAAGAAAGGTAAACCCGAACGACAAGAACGTGCATGTTGATTTTACGGATGAAATGGGGGATGCTTACGAGGAGTTTATCGTGTTCCATCATAAATTTGCTATTTGGATGGAGAAAAACGGGTATGATGTTCATAAACGTTACACGAACGAGGAGATTGATGAGATGGTGGCGAAGTCTCCTTATTATAAAGCAACATCTAATGATATTGATTGGGTTGCTAAAGTGCGTATGCAGGGACGTGTACAAAAATGGGTGGATCACTCCATCAGTGTTACGGTGAATTTGCCTGCGGATGTTTCGGAAGAGCTGGTTGGTCAACTTTATATCGAGGCTTGGAAGAGTGGGTGTAAAGGATGTACGGTTTATCGTGACGGTTCCCGTTCCGGGGTTTTGGTTTCCAATAAAGATAAAAAGACGGATGGAGGTGCGATGCCTGCCAAGCGTCCGAAAGAATTGGATGCGGAAATCGTGCGTTTCCAAAATAATAAGGAGAAATGGATTGCCTTTATTGGTTTGTATGACGGACGTCCTTACGAGATTTTTACTGGTATCGCTGATGATGAAGAGGGAATCATGTTGCCAAAAGCCGTGACCGACGGTAAGATTGTAAAGAACACGGATGAAGATGGAAATAGCCGTTACGACTTTCAATTCTCGAACAAGAGAGGTTTCAAGACGACGGTGGAGGGATTATCATACAAGTTCAATAAAGAGTATTGGAACTATGCAAAATTGATTTCCGGGGTCTTGCGTTATGGAATGCCGATCAATCAAATCGTGGATTTGGTTGCTGCTATGGAGTTCGATAATGAGAATATCAATACCTGGAAGAATGGTGTGGAAAGAGCGTTACGGAAATTTATCCCGGATGGGACGGAAGCAACCGGTTCGGTTTGTGAGAATTGCGGTTCTAAATCCGTTATTTATCAAGAGGGGTGTTTAATCTGTAAGGTTTGCGGTTCTTCTAAATGCGGGTGATAATTATATGGTAATTATATAGACTTTCGAGTTATAAGTGGAAGGTGGCCAGATTCGTTTGGTCACCTTTTTTGCTAATTGATATGATGAGGGGTACATTTAAACCGTAATGTTGTTTTGATACAATGAAGCCACCTGTATTAATGGTGGCTTTTATATTGAAATTGATCAAAAAGGTACAATGGATTATTAATAAAACGAAACGTTTTAATGTTAAAATTAACCATCATATTTTTTATTAAGAAAATATCAATAATCGTTCATATATTGATTGCAAATGTACGACTTTTTATGAAACAAGAAAGAATTGATCAAAAAAAATTTCATATTTTGTATATATATTGTTTATTATGTGCGTAAAACGACACAAATCGCCTGTTTTGTAGGTTGCATGTGCGTATTTCGCTACAAATATTGCGATTAATTATTGCATTTTTACGATCTATTTAAGAGTCATATCCTTACCTTTTCTTTCAAAATAACGATATACGATATTATTTAGGGGGATTAATTGGGATAATGAGTCTTTTTTTATATTTGGAACTAAATTTCTTCATTTCTACAAATGACTGATTTTTAGAATTTTCGTTTAGGCTAATTTTAGTCATGATATTCATATTATAAATCCAAGAAATTTTATTTGATAGATAATGCCGTTATAACCAGCCATATATCGTTGAACGATAAATGAAGTGTATCTGCGAATCAATATTTACAACATGATGATTAGCAATGTATTATAGGCGTTATTAAACGAACAATTAATGCGTTGTTATAATCCTTAAAAGAGGAGGTGTATGATTAACAAGAAAATAACGTTTGTTTCAAAAATTGCGGAATAGAATTTTAGTGATAAAGTTGCGCTTTGGGGTGACTTGATATTTTTTAATTACCAATATAATTTATTTAAAGTATGAACAAGAAACGGAATTTTGCAAAATTGGCACTTTTGGGTGCTTTGCTTTGTGGTCTTGCAAGTCCAACTTTCGTCGGTTGTAAGGATTACGATGACGATATAAAAGATTTGCAGGAACAAATCACTTCCAACAAGAAGGAGATTGATGATATTCTGCAGAAAATTAAGGATGGACAATATGTTCAGAAAGTCGAAACTGTGGCCGAAGGGATTAAAATTACCTTGGGTAGTGGAGATGTTGTCACGATCAAAAATGGGACTAATGGAACAAATGGGACCAATGGTATCGATGGAGTTTCTCCGGTGTTGCATATCGAGGCTATCGATGGCGTAGATTGGTTTGTAGACCAGAACGGAGTGAAAGTTGGGAAAGTTCCTGTTCCGACTCCCGGAGAACCTGGACAACCCGGAGAGCCTGGAACCCCCGGAGTATCAGGAAAATCGCCGTATATTATTGGAGAGGCAGATGTGAACGGTCTTACGGCTATCGGCAACTGGGCTGTTTATGACGATGAAACCAAAGCATGGAAAGATTCTGGAGTGAAAGCGTTGAATGTTGTAGATATTCATTCTGCTTATGTGGTTGAAGAAACAGATGCTTTTATATTGAACGTTTGGAATAATGAAACAGAAGCATACGAATCATTCTATCTCCCGAAATCAGTAGATTATATCCAGAGCCTAGTGTTTAACCCGACCTATTCGGTGGGAGGATTAGCGAATTTCGTGCCCGTGTTCAGATTGTTTGATGATAAAACAACCCCGGGAGAGAAAGTTGGTTTGTTGACCAGTAATATGAATATTGATTTCATCTTGACTCCGCTTGCCGCCAGACCTAATATCTCGGAAGAAAATCTTTCTTTCATATTAAAAGAAACCGTAAGTTTAGGACGGGCTACAGCCCCGGAATTGATTGTCAATGAGAATGGAATGAAAAATCTTGACAATGGTTTCTCTTTAAATGTCTCCTTGAAAGGAATGAGTGATGAATTATATTCTAGCTGGCGTAAAGGCTGGACGGCATTCCTGCAAGTCCAAAACGACAAAGTGGGTATTGATTACACCACGACTGCTATTAGTATCTATAATGCGGGCATTTACACGTCCGACCTGGAGCTTCATAACGCTGAAGGAGACGAAAGCCGTGAGCTAGCTTACAATAGTGATGAAATCGTTGATTTGAATAGCGAGATCAAACTTTGTGATGGGTATGAACTTTTGGAGAATATGAATTTTGATCTTTCAGGTGTGACCTACACGGTAACATACACGTATGAGAATTACGCTGGAGTTACTATTGCTACCGCTGACGCTGCAGGTTTCGTGGTTGAAGACAAGGACAACACCGTGAAAATGAAGGAGGCTAAGACTAACTATATTGGGAATAAGTGTATTGCCAATGTTGTTGCCAAATTAGGAGAGGTAGAGCTTGTTTCAGGTACTTACACGATTACCGTAACTGCAGAACCGATAGTGGTGAAATACGCGAATGACGAGATCTTCGGACAAAACGGAGCCACGAAAGAGTGGGCAAATGAAAATGTGAATTTCTACTTCGGCTCGGCTACTGCTTCTTCTGAGGATTTCCAAAAGAAACTTTACACGGCTGCTGGATGTGCTACATTGGATGAATTCTTGGCATTGGTTGACGATGAATTTGCCACGAATCTTGCCGCTCAAGCGAATGGTGTTAAATTCGTGTGGTACGGAGCTAATGAGTCAGTTCAATACAAAGGACTTCGTATCGTTGCCCCGCTCACGGCTGAATGGAAAACCTACGATTTGACTATCGATATTCCGTTGCAGAATGGTACGGTTATTAAATTCTCTACAACGATTGATTTGACTATGCCAGATCTTAGCGGGTTGCTCGTGAAGAGACCGGCATTCTGGGAAGGTAACCAAATGTTAATTGTTGGTTCAAAAGATGGTGCTAATCCATATTTGATGGAAGGTAATTTGTTGGATGCCTATAATTCGTACATTCTTCCTGATGGCGTTACCCTCTCTTTCAAGAAGGTGACTGAAGCGGCTACGGTTATATTGAACGCTACCAAATTGACTTGGAATGGCGAAGAATTTGACGGAACAAACAATATTGTATCCATGATTCCGGTGCTTACTTACGGTGTTGGTGGTATTGAAAAAGAATTGACGTCATTCGATGCTAAATTCGTGAATCCGGTGAAAGCTTTGACTTGGACATTCGCAGCTAAAACTTTGACGGATAATGCCGCTGCGGTACAATCTTTAGCATTAACGGAGGGATTGGTAATGAAAGATCGTTTCGGTGATGATTTGATTGAAGCAACCGGAGCTATTAAGGGTGATTACGCTACTATTTATGGTTTGGAAGCTATTCAATTCGCTATCGTGAAAGTTGAGGTTGATGGTGTGGAAGTAGAGAACGAGACCAAATTATCTATCACGAACGATAATAAGTTAGAATGGAATAACGTGGGTGGAGCTGCTATCGTGAAACCGATGACGGTTACCTTGAAAGCTTCCATGGTAAATGCATGGGGAGTACAGGAATCTCAAGTTGTGACAGTAACTGTAAAGGTAAATAGTGGAAACTAAAAGTATCTTGACAAAGAAAAATAAATAATGAAATTTCATGTTCATTATTGATTGCAACCAGGAGAATGGGGGTGTCTGATTCCAGGCACCCCTTTCTAATCAATTATTTTAAATTTACAGGTATGAGAAAAATAGTATTCTCTTTTTGCTTTCTGATGGTTACTTCCCTTTTGGTAGCACAGGATCAAAAAAAACAGGCGTATAATGATTTTTCCCGCTGGAGCCTTGGCGTGAACGGGGGAATCTCCGTCTTCCGCGGGGACATGGTTTCCTTCTCGGCAGATAAAACCTACATCGGAGGACAAGGTGGTTTACAACTCGGTTACCAGTTTACCCCGACTTTCGGTTTGTCCTTGACGGTCGACATGGGTCAAGGAAAGGGAAGTGCCAAGGAATGGGAGAAAGCGTTTAAGATTTATTCGAACGGGGAATCTTATTATGGCACGGAACCAGAGACCGGTTTTGCCTATTATAACGATATTTATACCAAGATCAAGTATTTCACGTTAGGCCTGCACGGTGATTTTAACGTGAACAATTTTTTCGGGAAGAAAGAATTACGTCGCTGGACCGTGTTGTTGAGCCCGGCGGTTTACCTTCAAAAGTTCTCGCCGAAGCTCTACAAGAAAGAGGATGACAAGCGTTTTGACACCTCTTCCACGTTGGATAACGACGTGAACCTGGGACTGGGGGGAGATTTGGCCTTGCGTTACCGGGCCGGCAAGCATATCGATTTACAACTGAAATCCGGTGTGGCCTGGATAGCGAACAACAACTTTGACGGTGTGGCCACTTGCTGCACGAGCAAGTATAACTGGCAGGCGAATCTCTCTGTTGGGGTGGTGTGGAAGATCGGTAACAACAAGAAGAAAGAGAACCTGATGTACGCGGCTGCTCGTTCCGCTGCCCCGGTAATAGTTCCCGTGAAAGAGGAGACTCGTCCGGTGGTGAAGGAGGAGCAAAAACCGGTTGTCAAGCAAGAGGAGAAGACAATAGAGAACGTGGTGAAGGTGGAGGCAGTGGAGAAAACATTCCCGGCGTTACCGACAATCCATTTCAAGCGTAATCTGGCGGTCATTGACACGGCGCGTTATGCCGGAGAACTGTCTCGTATCGTGGAGACGTTAAAGGAGTTCCCGGGCGTGAAGGTTGACATTCGGGGTTACACGGATCACACGGGTACCGATCGGGTGAACCTACCGTTATCCTTGAAACGGGCAGAGGCGTTGAAAACCTACTTGATAGGCAAAGGCATTTCGGCAGACCGGATGAGTACGTTTGGAGAGGGTAAGGATATGTCCGTGGATCAAAAGGATATTTACACGGAAAAAGCCCGTAAGGTTGAAGTGAAGAAACACTAAGACTCTCTATATGATCACAGGGAGGCTGTGTTAAAATTCTTTTTCACAGCCTCATTCTATGATTTCAATAGCTTGAGAATTTTTTCTTGGTCTTTCTGTAATTGGGTCCTCAATTCTTCAATATCGTTGAATTTGCGTTCTCCCCGGATGCGATCGATGAAATTTATCGTGATGTTTTTTCCATACAGGTCCCGGCTAAAATCGAAGATATATACCTCGCAGGAAACTTGCCCGTCATTGCTGACCGTGGGCCGGATTCCGATATTAAGCATCCCGTTGAAAATTTCTTGTTCGATAATTACTTTTACGGCATACACGCCAATGGCTGGTAATAATTTCCGTTCCTCGGACACTTGAATATTTGCTGTCGGGAAACCGATCTTGTGGCCTAGATGATGCCCGTAAACGACTTCTCCCGTAACGGAATAAGGATAGCCGAGGAAGCGATTTACTGTGGTGATATCTCCCACGGTCAAAGCGTTACGGATTTTCGTGGAGCTGACATTAACATCGTCCTCTTCAAAAACGACTTCTTTTTCAAGGAAAAAACTGTATTCATTCGCTAGTTCCTGTAAGTTCTCGAAATTTCCGGCTCGATCTTTCCCGAATCGATGATCATAACCCACGACGAGTCCTTTAATTTTTAGTTTGTCAATAAGAATCTTTTTCACGAAATCATTATAGGATTGCTGGGCGAATTCAAGCGTGAATTTCAAAATAATCAAGTGATCAACGCCATATTTTTCCAAAATGGTAATTTTCTCTTCCAGCGTCGTTAGGATTCCTATTTTTTGTTCCCGGGGATAAAGCACTTCTCTCGGGTGGGGTTCAAAGCTGATAATGACGGATTCCCCATCAATACTGGCCGCTTTTTCTTTTAGATGTTGTATCACGCAAGCATGACCTAAATGTACACCGTCAAAACTTCCAATCGTGACGACCGGGCATTTGATCTCTATATTTTCAACTCCGTAGTGAACCTTCATTTCTAGTCGTTTGAATAGTTAAGGGCAAAAATAATACAAATAACTGAATTATGGGGCTAAATAAACTCTAATCCCTGTATATATATTTATCGACGAATAATATGGAGTTGATAATGAGAGAGTATGGCCAAGTAGCCTCCCTGAGACAGAATGATTTAAGCGGACATAATATTCTATATACCAATAAGCTGTAAACATTATTAAAGGAACGTTTATTGATTGTTGAAATTGTTAAAAATGGAGGTGTAATGTTAAACAGATATTTGTAAAAATATACATTTATATAAGGCAGATATTTTAATGAGGAAAGTTACGTTTTAAGGTGACTTGATATTTTTTAATTACCAATATAATTCTTTTTAAGTATGAACAAAAAACGGAATTTTGCAAAAATGGCACTTTTAAGTGCTTTACTTTGTGGTCTTGCAAGTCCAACATTCGTCGGTTGTAAGGATTACGATGACGATATAAAAGATTTGCAGGAACAGATTGATGCTAATAAATCAGCTGCAACTCAAGAGTTATCAAAGGCCATTTCAGAACAGATTACGGCTTTAGAAAATAAATTAAATACGGCGATTGCAGATAAGGCTGATAAAGGTGTGATCGAGGGTCTTCAAGCAGACATTAATGCATTAAAAGCCTTGGAGAGTCGTGTTAAAGCTTTGGAAGATGCAGCCAGTAATTATTTGAAAGAAGGTGCGTTAGATGACTATTTGAAAAAAGGAGAGTTGGATGGATATGTAACTGAAGATGCATTAGATGGACTTTTGAATGAAGATGCGTTGGAGCAATATTTGAAAGACCATAACTATTTGCAAGAAGGTGATGTTACTGGAATTCCTACTGAAACCATTGTAAGGGCTTGGTTAGCAGATGAATTAGTCGAACTTCAAGAGCTTGTTGATTTATTCAATGCAAACAACGGTGAATTGAAAGAAAAGTTACCAAACTTAATTTCAGACGTGGACCAACTGAGACAAGATTTAGATGCATTGATGGGCGAGAATGGTGACCTTAAGAAGTTACAAGATAAAATCACTGCTTTTGAGAATACGATTACAGATATAACTTTCCCGGGGATTTCCCCAGAATTGAATTTCATTCAAAGTACTCCACTTGAAAACGAGATTGTATGGGTTGATGGAACTGTATTAAAAGCTGGAACTGTTTTGAGTGATGCTAAGGCAGAATTCCCCGTTATTCTTAATCCGAGTAGCGTGAAATTAACCGATAAGTTCGTATTTACACTTGTTGACGCTGCAGGAAAAAATGTTCCTGTAAAAGTAATTAGTGTTAATAAAGAGTGGGAAATTAAAGATATGACCAATCCATTTGTTTCTCGTTCGTCAGAGGCTGTAGTTAATAAAGATATTTACACGGCAACTGTTCGGTATGAAGGAACAACGGATGTGAAGATGGGTAATTTGGCTTTAAAAGTTGTTCTTCCTGGAGATGACCAAAACTTTGTTTTATCTAATTATGCCATTAAGCCAGTTATTGGAATTGCTAAAGATTTGACAAAAGTAACAGTCTCTAAAAAGACCGTGTATTTGGGTGTAGAATATGATGTAAATGAAATTGCACAGTTTACATTTAAAAAAGCAAATGGGCAGGTACTCTTCCCGGAGGGGATCGCTACAGCAGCTGCAAATTTGTACACGGGTAAGGGGTATGTAAAGATTCACAAGGATGATGAAAAGTATTTGAAATATTTGGACGCAGAGGCATTAAAAGAAGGAATAATTCTTGCAAATGAAACTCAAACAAATGTTGAATTTGAACTTGATGGTGTTACTTTGAATTTCGAATATTATGCAATGGATCTGAATGGTAGCGGAATTAAAAAGGCTGATTTTCAAGTTACATTCATTACACAAATGTATGATAAAAATGTTACATTCGAGGATTTAACGATTGAGATTTTAGCAGAAACAGGAAATGTTTCAGAGGAATTGAAATTTAAAGATATCCTAAGTGATCTTACGTCAAAACAATTTGACCGTTGGAAAGAAAATGCGGAAAACTTTAAATGTGTAATCACCGATGCAGAAGGAGAAAAAGTTGATGCAATTAAGGCTGAATTTAGTGCTGATAATGATGGATTTAAACTTAGTGCTACTTCAAAGGCAGAAGCTGGGGATTATAATGTTGTAATCACATTTGAAGACAAGAGGACTGGTGAAGAAGGTTTGTTCAATATTTCAGGTAAAGTGACAGTTGTTGCTCCAACGATTGAACCCAATTTGTCTGTAGGATATTGGAAAGAAGGAGTATTGACAATCCCTGGTGTGTTTAAGGAAGGTGCAAAATTTGATTTGTCTGTAGATTTGTTAAACGCTTTCGTTATTGATGTTCCTGGTGTTGCAGCTCCTACAATGGAATTCAAATTGAATCGAGAAGATTTAGCAGGATGTGTTGAGATTAAAGATAGTAAAGTTACTTGGTTGAAAAATGTCGAGGAGGATGGAGAAGTGACTGAAAATCTGTTCGAAAAAGAACTTGAGTTTACTGTATCTATTAAAAATGGAAATCTTGTATTAGCAGAACAGGTTTACAAATTGAAATTTGTTAATCCGTTAGCAAAAACAGTTGAAAAGAATGGGGTTAAATGCACGCTTGCTAATGATAAGGATGGAATAACAACAAGTACATTTGATTTATATAAATTGTTGTCATTCAAAGATACGCAAGCAGCAAAGCATGAATTGTTTGGAATTTCAGGAACGACATCTACGGGTGATTTTAACGAGATTGGAACAACATGTTATGAATTGATCAAATCTAATGTTAAATTTGAAATTGTAACCGCAAATACTAATTTGACTATTGATGATCAAGGTATAGCTACTTGGAAAAATGTTGAAGGTGCTGCATTTACTGGAGCAAACATTGATGTGAATGTAACTATCACTCACAAATATGGAACTTCAACAGGAACGATTAAGTTAGAAGTTAAAGAAAAAGCTTCTAAATAAGATAATAGGGATACAATTCTTATATCCCTAAATTGCAACCAGGAGAATGGGGGTGTCTGATTCCAGACACCCCTTTCTAATCAATTATTTTAAATTTACAGGTATGAGAAAAATAGTATTCTCTTTTTGCTTTCTGATGGTTACTTCCCTTTTGGTAGCACAGGATCAAAAAAAACAGGCGTATAATGATTTTTCCCGCTGGAGCCTTGGCGTGAACGGGGGAATCTCCGTCTTCCGCGGGGACATGGTTTCCTTCTCGGCAGATAAAACCTACATCGGAGGACAAGGTGGTTTACAACTCGGTTACCAGTTTACCCCGACTTTCGGTTTGTCCTTGACGGTCGACATGGGTCAAGGAAAGGGAAGTGCCAAGGAATGGGAGAAAGCGTTTAAGATTTATTCGAACGGGGAATCTTATTATGGCACGGAACCAGAGACCGGTTTTGCCTATTATAACGATATTTATACCAAGATCAAGTATTTCACGTTAGGCCTGCACGGTGATTTTAACGTGAACAATTTTTTCGGGAAGAAAGAATTACGTCGCTGGACCGTGTTGTTGAGCCCGGCGGTTTACCTTCAAAAGTTCTCGCCGAAGCTCTACAAGAAAGAGGATGACAAGCGTTTTGACACCTCTTCCACGTTGGATAACGACGTGAACCTGGGACTGGGGGGAGATTTGGCCTTGCGTTACCGGGCCGGCAAGCATATCGATTTACAACTGAAATCCGGTGTGGCCTGGATAGCGAACAACAACTTTGACGGTGTGGCCACTTGCTGCACGAGCAAGTATAACTGGCAGGCGAATCTCTCTGTTGGGGTGGTGTGGAAGATCGGTAACAACAAGAAGAAAGAGAACCTGATGTACGCGGCTGCTCGTTCCGCTGCCCCGGTAATAGTTCCCGTGAAAGAGGAGACTCGTCCGGTGGTGAAGGAGGAGCAAAAACCGGTTGTCAAGCAAGAGGAGAAGACAATAGAGAACGTGGTGAAGGTGGAGGCAGTGGAGAAAACATTCCCGGCGTTACCGACAATCCATTTCAAGCGTAATCTGGCGGTCATTGACACGGCGCGTTATGCCGGAGAACTGTCTCGTATCGTGGAGACGTTAAAGGAGTTCCCGGGCGTGAAGGTTGACATTCGGGGTTACACGGATCACACGGGTACCGATCGGGTGAACCTACCGTTATCCTTGAAACGGGCAGAGGCGTTGAAAACCTACTTGATAGGCAAAGGCATTTCAGCCGACCGGATGAGTACGTTTGGAGAGGGTAAGGATATGTCGGTGGATCAAAAGGATATTTACACGGAGAAGGCTCGTAAAGTTGAAGTGAAGAAACACGAGTAAATGGGATTGAGGACGACAAATCTGACAATATAGAAAAGGGATTATCCATTATTTTGGAATAATCCCTTTCCCGATTAAAATATATTCGTACTTCTTGGTGCTGATTTTAGAACCGGTATTGTATCATCGTGTTGATACGGCTGGCGTTACCGTAATCTTTGTTGAAGTCATTCCGGCGACCGAACACGTACTCTATGGCGCAAGAACCGTATTCACTGAAATCCCAGAACAGGTTGGCGGCGGCGTATTGTGCGTATTTGTATGATGTCGTGGGCATCCCGTAGCGATCAAGGACCCGGGCGTAGCTGTACATGATGTTTGATGTCAGTACCTTGCTCCAGTTGTGAGAGAATCCGATGTAGCCACCCCATGCGCCAAAAGCTTTCAATTTCCCTTCTGCCGTGGCATTGGGAACGAGGTCAAGCCCCGTACCGGAAATGTCCTGTATGTAATTGGAGATTCCTTTCCCGTATACTCCTTGGAAACAGAGGGATGTATTTTGGGCAAATTGCCAGATACCGCTCAACGAGGCTCCCCAACCGGTAACGATCCGGTCTTTATCCTCAATTTCATCTTTATAATACATATTTCTCAACACGGCTCCCGCTTGCAGGTGACTCCCGTTTTTGAAACTGTACTTCACGTTGACCGGGATGTCCGGAATTCGTTGGTTGATGTACTTGGTAAATTCTCCTTCCGTGTAGGATGGCTCCACGTACTCCAATGCCAAGGATGCTTCCAGCTTGTCAGTAAAATCATACGTGTAACGAATCTGCGGCTGGCGTAATGCCACCTCGCTGGAAGGACCTTCCTCGTCCACCGTGGCCGGGCCTGCGGCAATATCACAGAATGTACTCCATGTCTTACCGATCGTGAAGCCTTTAAATTTGATAAAGGCTTGTCTTAGAATTGGGGTGCTCTGGTTACCCTCGAATTCCATTTCCATGTAGGTGACCAGTCTACCGACATCCGTGTCCCCGACTAATTTGAAGAATAGGCGGGACTGCCCGACAGAAATACCATATCTACCCCCGGATTGTTCTCCTTTAAGAACAATGGTGTTTGTGGTAAAATAATTGTCATTGGGAACTCCGTTAAAATCGTAAATCCCCTGTACTTGCACGAATCCCCCCACACCGAAAACGAAGTTTTTATTCTTGTTGAAAAACACGAATCTTGGAGATGCTGGGTCATTGAATGATAGCGGGAAAGCCTCTTTCATCATTTTGTAGAAGTTGTCCGCGTCATTTTTTTCCGAGACGGAAGTCACGTTGACTTGTGCTCGTACCCCCGTGTAGAATCCACAAGAAATGGCTATCAACAATAGCAATGTCAATTTTTTCATAGCGTTACAAATTAATTGGTTAATTTAGTAACACTATATACGGGGAAGGAAAAGTAAAAGTTAAGGAGATAGTGGATTTTATGATTTTTAGATGAAGTGATTCCCGATTCTGTGATTTAAAAGGATCATAAATCGCAGAATCGGAAATCGCTCCATCATTATATTTTGACTTCTTTTAGAATTTCCCGAAGATCTGTCTTTTTTCTCAGGATATCATGTAATTGGTCTATGGCCACGCGTTCTTGTTCCATGGTGTCCCTGTAACGGATGGTGACTGCGTTATCTTCCAGAGTTTGGTGGTCAATAGTAATACAGAATGGGGTACCGATGGCATCTTGGCGGCGATAGCGTTTACCGATAGAGTCTTTCTCATCGTACTGGCATCTGAAGTCTAGTCTCAACAATTTCATGATCTCCTCTGCTTTCTCGGGTAGCCCGTCTTTCTTCACAAGTGGCATCACGGCTAACTTGATCGGAGCCAAGGCTGGGGGTAATTTTAATACAACCCGTGAATCTTTCGATCCGTCTTCTTTTTCGATTTCTTCTTCCGTGTAGGCAGCAGAAAGAATTTGTAGGAACATCCGATCCACACCGATTGATGTTTCGATCACGTAAGGTACGTATGATTCGTTTAACTCGGGATCGAAGTATTGTATTTTCTTCCCGGAGAACTCTTGGTGACGTTTCAGGTCAAAGTCCGTGCGGGAATGGATTCCTTCCACCTCTTTAAAGCCGAATGGGAAACGGAATTCTATGTCTGTGGCTGCATTTGCGTAATGCGCCAGTTTCTCATGATCGTGGAATCGGTATTTCTCCGGTCCGAATCCCAGCGCTTGATGCCAGCTCATACGAGTCTCTTTCCATTTCTTGAACCAGTCGAGTTCACTACCGGGGCGTACGAAAAATTGCATTTCCATTTGCTCGAATTCACGCATACGGAAGATGAATTGACGTGCCACGATCTCGTTACGGAAAGCTTTACCGATCTGGGCGATCCCGAAAGGAATTTTCATACGTCCGGACTTTTGGACGTTTAGGAAGTTCACGAAAATACCTTGTGCCGTTTCGGGACGCAGGTATATCTTACTGGCACCTTCGGCCGTGGACCCCATTTCCGTGGAGAACATCAAGTTAAATTGGCGTACTTCCGTCCAGTTGCTGGTTCCGGAAATCGGGCAAACAATCTTGTTGTCAACGATAATCTGGCGAAGTTCAACCAAGTCGTTATCATTCAAAGCCTTTGCCATTCTGGCAGTAAGTTCTTCCTTTTTCCGAATATTTTCCAGTACTTGCGGGTTTGTCTGGCGATATAATGCTTCATCAAACTTTTCCCCGAATCTCTTTTTTGCCTTGGCAACATCTTTTTCGATTTTGTCGTCATATTTGGCAATATGATCCTCGATCAGTACGTCTGCCCGGTATCTCTTTTTTGAATCTTTATTATCAATCAACGGGTCGTTGAAAGCATCCACGTGTCCGGAGGCTTTCCAGATAGTTGGGTGCATGAAAATGGCGGAATCCAATCCTACCACATTCTCGTGTAGCAGCACCATAGAGTCCCACCAGTATTTTTTGATATTATTTTTCAGTTCAACCCCGTATTGTCCGTAATCGTACACTGCTGCCAGCCCGTCATATATCTCTGATGACTGGAACACGTACCCGTATTCTTTACAGTGTGCTACCAGCTTTTTAAAAATATCTTCTTGTGCCATGTTATATGTATAAGTTAAAAACTAAAAGCTAAAGACTAAAAGTTGAAAGCTGAATGTTTCATTTTCAATTTTCAATTCATTAATTGTCTGTCCCGATTTCCTTGATTGCCTCGGTCACGTTAATCGCATAATCCCCGATCTTCTCGCATTCGAAGAAAATGTCACTGTATATAATACCCGTGGCATAATCATATTTCTTTTCCTCGATTGCAGTCAAGTGTTCCTGTTGCAGGATCGTCCGGTAATCATTGATTGTTTGCTCTACTTCGTAAGCTTTCTTTGCCTTCACTTCCTTGTATTCAATCGTGAGGTTTGCACACATAACTACGAGAGCCTCGTCCACGATAGCCATCATGTGTTGTAACTTCTCGTCGATAAATTCGGGGAATTCCACGTTTTGTTCATTCCGACGTCCAACAGCTTTGGCAACGTTCAATGACGAGTCTGCGATACTTTCGATTTCCGATACGATCTTGAACATAGCTCTGACCCGTTGCGAGTTTTCCGTGGATAATTTGGATTCCGATACTTTCGTCAGGTAGTCTGCAATTTCTACTTCCACCACGTCACTCTCGTCTTCCAGTTTGTCGATTTTATTGAATTTCTTTTCGAATTCTTTCGTGGGAGTATGCAGACATTCCACTACTTGGCGATACATATCTAACGTATTCTTCGCATAGTGAGAAATCTCTTGTTTTGCTTGGAACAAGGATGCGTCCGGGGTAGATAATAACCCGATTTTAATATGTTTCAACGTGAAGGCATCGTCTGCCGATTCTTTAGATTTGATAATATGGGTAACGAGTTTTGCAATGACCTTGGTAAACCAGATCAAAATAAGCACATTGGCCACGTTAAAGCAAGTGTGGAACAGCGATAGCGCTACCGGAACCGAACCTACGCTTGTAAACGGATCTCCAATTCCCAAGTAAATACTCAATTGTGCCACCCAGCCTAAAAAGAACGGGAATATGGCTAAAACCCATGCAACCCCGAAGAGGTTGAATAGGAAATGAGCGAAAGCGGCTCTTTTGGCAGTTGTGTTGGCAACCATGGCGGCGAGGTTCGCCGTGATCGTGGTTCCGATGTTTTCTCCCAAGACCATGGAAGCTGCGATGTCGAACCCGATCCAGCCGTTAGCACACATGACCAGCGTCAGGGCCATCGTGGCAGATGATGATTGTATCAGTATGGTCAGCGCTGTCCCGATAAGCATGAATAGGATGTAGGAACCGTAGCCTAAATCCGTGTAATTATGTAGAAAATTCAGAATTTCAGGATTTTCTTGAATGTTCGGCATGTTTTCCTGCAGGAAATTCAGACCGATAAATAAAAGTCCGAATCCGATAATCAATTCCCCCCAGCTCTTGCGCATCCGTTTTGCCGAGAAAAGCAAGGGGAGACTTAATCCGATCAAGGGGAGGGAAAGACTTACCATGCTGATCTTGAATCCCAGGATGGAGATGAGCCATGCCGTGAACGTGGTTCCCACGTTGGCTCCCATGATGACCCCGATAGAACCGATAAGGTCAAGTAAGCCGGCATTAACAAAACTGACAACCATCACTGTGGTGGCTGAAGAACTTTGGATGATGGTGGTGATTAACAAACCTGTAATCACACCTTTCACGCGATTGGATGTCATTGCGGCGAGGATGGTCCTCATTTTATTACCCGCCACCTTTTGCAGGGCTTCACTCATCATCTTCATACCGAAGAGGAACACACCCAATGATCCGATCAACTGCAAGAAATCGAGAATCGTGTAATTCATAAAATCGTGTTATTGTAATAAATTGAATTTGCGGTCGTAAAGGTATATAAAGTAAATAAAAAAAAGCCCCGAAAAGGGGCTTTTTTTTATCTAAATTCCTCGATGATTACATCATTCCCGGCATTCCTCCTCCCATCGGCGGCATGGCAGGAGCAGGATTTTCTTGTTTTTCCTCTACTAACACGCATTCGGTGGTCAAGAACATTCCGGCGATAGAAGCGGCGTTCTCCAAGGCAACTCTTGTTACTTTCTTCGGATCTATAACTCCGGTCTTCATCAAGTTTTCGTAAACACCTGTACGGGCGTTGTAACCGAAATCTTTCTTGCCTTCTTTTACCTTGTTAACAACCACGGCTCCTTCTACTCCGGCGTTAGCGGCAATTTGACGAAGCGGTTCCTCGATAGCACGTTTGATGATCTCGATACCGGTGGTTTCGTCTTCGTTCTCACCTTTCATTTTTTCAAGACTTTCGATAGCACGGATGTAAGCCACACCACCTCCGGGAACGATGCCTTCCTCGATTGCGGCACGAGTTGCGCTCAATGCATCATCGATGCGATCTTTTTTCTCCTTCATTTCGATTTCAGAGGCGGCACCCACGTAAAGTACGGCAACTCCTCCGGCTAATTTAGCCAGTCTTTCCTGTAATTTTTCTTTGTCGTAATCAGAAGTAGAGTGCTCGATCAATTTCTTGATTTGATTTACGCGTTCTGCAATAGCTTCTTTTGAACCGCAGCCGTTAACGATCGTGGTGTTCTCTTTGTCGATAGTTACCTTGTCTGCACATCCTAACATATCGATCGTGGCCGTTTCCAGTTTCAAGCCTTTCTCTTCAGAGATCACGACACCACCTGTCAATATGGCAATGTCTTCCAACATTTCTTTTCTACGGTCTCCGAATCCGGGAGCTTTTACAGCGGCAATCTTCAAAGAACCTCTCAAACGGTTTACAACCAAGGTAGCTAAAGCTTCGCTTTCAACATCTTCCGCAATGATTACCAAAGCACGTCCGGCTTGAGCAACCGGTTCCAGCAACGGAAGAAGTTCCTTCATCGTGGAAACTTTCTTGTCATAAAGCAGGATGTAAGGTTTCTCGAATTCTGCGTTCATTTTCTCCGTGTCAGTTACGAAATAGGGAGAAATATAACCGCGGTCAAATTGCATACCTTCAACCACTTTCACTTCTGTTTCGGTACCTTTAGCCTCTTCTACCGTGATAACGCCTTCCTTGGTAACTTTTTCCATGGCTTCGGCAATTAATGAACCGATGTTGTCATCACCGTTGGCAGAGATACGGGCAACTTGACGAATTTTATCGTAATTTTCCCCAACTGCTTCTTTTTGAGCTTCCAAGCTTTTTACAACTTCAGCAACAGCTTTGTCGATACCTCTTTTCAGATCCATCGGGTTTGCACCGGCAGTTACGTTTTTCAATCCCACGCTAATAATGGATTGAGCTAAAATGGTTGCGGTTGTGGTTCCGTCTCCTGCGTCATCACCGGTCTTGGATGCCACTTCTTTTACCATTTGTGCCCCGATGTTTGCATACGGGTCAGAGAGTTCGATCTCTTTTGCCACGGAAACACCATCTTTAGTAATGTGCGGGGCACCGAATTTTTTCTCGATTACCACGTTACGTCCTTTGGGGCCAAGCGTTACTTTCACTGCATTAGCCAATTCGTCAACACCCTTTTTCAATAAATCGCGGGCTTCAACATTAAATTTTATCTCTTTTGCCATAACCGTTTCTAATTTTAGATTTTAAATTTTAGATTGAAAATTGGATAACTTGAAATTCATTTTCAATTTTCAATGATTAAAGAACCACCAGAATGTCTGATTGATTCATTACCAGATACTTTTTGTCGTCGATATTGACTTCTGTTCCTGAATATTTACCGAATAGAACGGCATCTCCCACTTTGATTTCCATCGGCTCGTCGTGTTTGCCTTTTCCGGTTGCTACTACGATTCCTTTTTGTGGTTTTTCTTTTGCGGAATCAGGGATGATGATACCTGATGCGGTTTTAGTTTCTGCCTCTACCGGCTCTACAATGATTTTGTTAAGAACTGTCTTAAGTGCCATAATTCTTAATATTTAAAAGTTTATTATTAATTAATTCTTTCTTTTTAATTGAAAATTACGTTTGGAGAAGAGCATAATTCGTGCCAAACAAAAAAATGTCAGTATGACTGACATACTGACATTTTCTTGTGTCGATTCTAGGAATCGTTATTCTTGTTCTTGTGAAGTCGTGTTATTCTCTTCACCCGTTGTCGTGGTCGTGTTGTTATTGTTCATCGTTCCGAAATCGGGGATTGCCTGTGTTCCCGGAGCGGCAGTATTAATTTGCTCTTGAATAGCAGATTTTTTCCCGGCTTGTTCACCTCTGGGGAGTACCATTGCGGATACAATACATAAAACAAGCATCGCCCCAGCTAATGTCCATGTCGCTTTTTCCAAGAAATCGGTTGTCTTTCTTACACCCATGATTTGGTTTGAAGAAGCAAAGGAAGAAGATAAACCACCGCCTTTTGAGTTTTGCACCAATACGATCAATATAAGTAGAGCGCAAACAATAAAGATCAAAATAGAAATAGCTATGTACATAATTAGTTCTTATTATTATTAATTTTCTCTTTTATTTTTTCAATCTGAACTGCAAAGTAAACACTTTTTTCCGGATATTTCAAACTTAATTTTAGATAAGTTGCAATGGCCTTGTCATATAGTTGCTGGCGGACGTATATTTTTGCCAGGGTTTCGGAAAAAAATTCGGGTTTCTCTCCCGTGACAGGTTCCGTAACGACTGGTATGTCCGGGTTTTCCTCCGTGATCTTGGGCATGGAGGGTTCTTCTTGGATAAATTTATCAATAAGGGAGTCTTTTCGTTCCTCTTTTTGTTTTTTACGTGACAACCATTCATTTGCGATGGCATCTATTGGTAGGAATTCCTCCTCCGGGAACTCGTTTTCAAGTTGGTAGAACGTGGTTGCGGGAACGACTTTCTTCTCCTCTTCCCCGTCTTCCAGCAATTCGATCGCAACAGGTTCCGGTTTGAACACCGGATTCCCGATCTCGTTCCAATCCGATAATAAATTGTTCAGGAAACGATAAAATTGTTTGTGATTGGGAATGTAAATCGTATTATGCTTTAATTTCTCGGGGTAGGCCGAGTGGCCCGAATCGTGTAACATTTTCAAGTACACGGTTCGTGCCGTGGCGAAATAAGGGAATTGTTCTATGAGAAACTCCATGTTCCGGATGTCTTCTCCCTCTTTTCGTCCCGAACGTATAATATCAATTAATTCTTCCGGTTTCAACGTTTACCAGTTTGTTAAGGCCTTGTTATAAATATCTTCGATAATCTTTTCCGTGATTTTCTTTATCAAGTCAGGTTCGATGGACTCGTAATTCTCGTCAATCCCGTAATCTTCATAATGCGAGAATGATGTGTCGAAATCCGATTTCCCTGATTCATCTTTTGTGTTCGTGTATTTCACCCGGATCGTGATTGTCAATCGGTTCTTGGCAGCGATTTCATCGGCCGTGATGTCAACCGGAGTTTGTGCGAATCCGGTAATCTGTCCCTCAAAACGGATATCCCCGTCATTATCTGTCAATTCGGTCAGGTTTGTTCGCGAGCGTAAATAACTTTTCAGTGCTTCTGTGAAATCCGCTCCTAGGTTCGGGGCAAAAGCGGTTTTATTTGAGAAATAATCTACCGAAAATGTTTTTTCTCCATTTTGTAACGACACGCCTGAAAACGAGTAACTAATACTTTGTAGTTTACACCCGTTAAAGGCAAAAGCCAGTAGTAATATAGGTATAATTTTCTTGATCATGTGTATTTTATCTTGATATGCGCGCAGTTCTATTTGTGTCAGACAAAGATAATTTTAATTTGCAGAAATTCGTCTCTTCGTGTTTTCAAATTTCAATATCATACTCTTTTAATTTCCGGTATAGTGTCCTCTCTGATATTCCGAGGTCCTGTGCGGCCAGTTTTCGTTTGCCGTGGTTTTTTTCCAAGGCTTTCACGATCATTTCTTTTTCTTTCTCTTCCAGTGAGAGGGATTCTTCCACGACAGCTTCCGTATCCTCGATATGATTATTCTTCTCTACGGTGATTGTCTTTTGCGGGGCTTGTCCTAGGAATTCCGATTGCGGGGTTTCATACAAGTTCCGGAGAACGATAGAGGTTGAAGGTTCCGGTTCGGGCTTTATCGTATGTTCTTTTTGCATGATGTCGTACACGAGGTGTTTCAAATCGTTCATGTCTTTTTTCATGTCAAAAAGTATTTTGTACAGGATTTCTCGTTCCGTGGCGAAACTATGATCGCTTTCCGGGTTAGATGTTAATGCCGGGAGCGTATTGTTTTGTACCGGAAGATACTCTTTTAGTCTTAGGGCATCCACCGTTCTTTCCTGTTCGAGAATGGAGATTTGTTCCGTGATATTTTTCAATTCACGCACGTTTCCCGGCCACCGGTAGTTTTCGAGTATTTGCACGGCGTCCTCGGTAAGCCGGATAGGAGGCATACGGTATTTCTCGGCGAAGTCTGCTGCGAATTTTCGAAACAGGAGAGATATGTCTTCTTTCCGCTCTCGTAATGCCGGAATCGAGATGGGAATCGTGTTGATCCGGTAATAAAGGTCTTCCCTAAACTTCCCATTTTTGACGGCCGCTGGCAGATCCACGTTCGTGGCGGCAATTACCCGCACGTTCGTTTTTTGTACTTTCGACGAGCCAACCCGGATAAACTCTCCGGCCTCAAGTACGCGTAACAATTTCGCCTGCGTGGATAGCGGTAATTCCCCTACTTCATCTAGGAAAATCGTTCCCCCGTCACTAACCTCGAAGTAACCTTTCCGGTCAGCAAGCGCTCCCGTGAATGATCCTTTTTCATGACCGAATAATTCGGAGTCAATGGTCCCTTCTGGAATTCCCCCGCAGTTAACGGCGATGTACTGTGCATGTTTACGGGCACTGAAACTATGGATGATTCGAGGAAAAATTTCTTTTCCTACACCACTCTCACCTGTGATAAGCACGGTAAAATCCGTGGGTGCCACTTGTACGGCTTTTTCTATTGCCCGGTTTAGCTTGATGTCGTTCCCGATAATTTCGAAACGTTGTTTAATCGTTCTGATGTCCTCCATGTGATTTGCAATTTATGAATTCTTTGTCCTTGATATTTGGCATGGAATGTGAAAAAGAATCCAATCCTCAATACTCATCTGCAAATTTAGCAGTTTTAGCTGACAAAATAGCATAACGGGGGAAATAAAATTGCAAAGAGTATATATTGGGTTGGGAGAAAATGAATGAAAAAAATAAAATTATTTGTCAGTTAATTTGTTTGTTTTTGGATGATTATAAGGGTGTTGCGATTTGAGAATTTGTAATTTATGATTGTAAAATAAATTCTTTATATTTGCGCAATAAATGACGTTTTATGACAGACAAAAACTCAAGGAAATATTGATTTTAGATCTTTATATATAAAACATAAAGCGTTGATTTACAAATAGCAATAAGTTTGATAAAAATTTATAAAACGAGAATCATTTAACGTTCATTTTATGATAGAAGAGGCTTCTATAAATGTAAATGGTCTAATGAAAGGTGATGAAAATGCTTTTCAAGCACTTTTTATAGACTATTATTCTGTATTAGTCTCTTTTGCAATGAAATATCTTGAAGATCAAGAAACGGCTGAAGATATAGTGCAAGATGTATTCGTGAAGATATGGGAAACTCGGGAAAAGTTGGGAGGGATTGATAATTTGTCCGCTTATCTGTACCAGATGGTTCGTTTTAGAAGTTTTAATTATTTACGTGCGGAGAAAGTTCGTCAAGATGCCACGAAGTTTTTTACCGAGGAACTGGAGGAGACCGAGGTGAATGAATATATCAAAAACGAAACTTTCCGAATTGTCATGCAAACCTTAGAAGATTTACCACCTGGAAGTAGAAATGTGTTTTCTCGAGCAATACAAGGTTATTCTGCCAAGGAGATCGCTGATGAATTGGGAATTGCCGTGGAGACCGTGAAAAAGTAAAAACAAGTGGCCCGGAGAATTTTGAAAGAAAAATTGGGGAATCTGTTCTCTCTTTTTTTTCTTGTGGGATGAATTAAGGGTGAGCATTCCTTTGCTCGTCTCTTCTCTATCCTTGCCTATACTTACGAACATACCATGAACACGCCATGAACATAGCATATACATAATCGGGTGTACTTGTTATGTTGGTATTGTGTCAGAATTGTTATTGTGGTGGGGAGTAGGGATAGAGGAAGGGGGAGGATATGGAGGGGAGGTTGGAGGGAAAGATAATTTATTTCAAATGGTAATACCTCCTTTTTGATTTTGAAGTGTCATAATTAATATAAACAAGAAATATGAAAACATATAAAGAGATTCCGTCGCTTTTGTCAAAGGTTCTTTTGGGCACGCTTTCTGAAGAGGAGGCGCATGTTTTACGGCAATGGCGAGAGGAAAGTTCAGAGAATGAGCGGTTGTATGAAAGCGTGATGAATGCCGAGTACATGGTTCAAAAAAGCCGGGAAGTAGCAAATGTTGATATCGTGAATGGTTATATGAACGTAGTTCAGAAACGGAAACGTAATGCCAGAGTACGGCGAATTCATCGAATTGTAAGTATTGCGGCAGGAGTCGTTCTTCCGTTATTGGCGGTAGTTTTGTGGTATGGAGCAAGGCAGAAGCTGGGTGATGTACCGGAACAGGTGACAAGTGTCATCCGACATGGAGAAGTGAAAGCCGAATTGGTATTGGCGGATGGAACAACCCGGATTTTGAGTTCAAGGGTAACCGATTCGTTGTTTGTTCAGCAAGGGGTAAGTATTGTTGTCCAGAATCAAGGAGTAAGTTATCAAGGGGATTCGTCCGTTGTGGAAGAACGTTACAATATATTACGGGTTCCTCGTGGGGGAGAGTATTCAATTACGTTGAGCGATGGAACCATTGTGTATTTGAATTCGGAGTCAGAACTTCGGTATCCTGTAAACTTCGTGGGTAGAGACCGTCGGGTTTATTTGTCTGGGGAGGCTTATTTCGATGTGACACAAAATAAGGAACATCCTTTTATCGTAGAGATGAAGAATTCGGTGGTAAGGGTGTTGGGGACGAGTTTTGATGTGAGGGCTTATGCGGATGAGGATGAGGTTTTGACGACTTTGGTACAAGGAGTTGTTCGGTTTTCTGCCGGGAAAGAATCCGTTGTGTTAGAACCGGGCAAACAAGCTATACTGGACAAATTAGGGCAGATTGAAACGAGAGAAGTGGATACCTATTTGTACACGGCTTGGAAAGAGGGTGTTTTTGCTTTTAAAAAACAACGATTGGAAGAGATCATGAAAGTAGTTGCCCGTTGGTATGATGTGAATGTATTTTGGGAGAACATTTCTCAAAAGGAGGTGACATTTACAGGAAAAATGAAACGGTATGATGATTTTTCCAAAGTGGTGGAAATGCTTGAGATGACGGGTAACACGGAATTTGTGGTTAGAGAAAATAATATTTTTATTCGAGAAAAATAGAGTTTTATATACCTCCTTTTTCTTTTTGAAGTGTCATCATGATGTAAGGCGATAAAAAAGGCTTACGAGAGAGAAATGAAAAAGACAGGATATTGGCCGTATCCCGTCTTTCGAACTCCGGAAAACCGGAATTGTTTCATTAAATATTGACAAATGTATGAAAAAAAAATGGATGCATGATCTTTCTTGGCGAGAAAGGTTGTGGAAAACGTGCTTAATTATGAAATTTTTAGTATTGCTTTTATTCGTATCAACGTTGCAGCTATCGGCAGGCGTGTATAGTCAAGAGGCAAGGGTCTCCCTTCATTTGGAGAATGCTTCATTTGAAGAGGTGGTAAAAGTTTTGGAAAGGACGACTGATTACACGTTCTTATTTCGTGATAATCAGGTTGCTGGTATTCGAAATTTGAATCTAGCATATACAGATGTTGATATTAAAGTTGTGTTAGATGCGTGTTTAAAAGGTACTAGGCTCACTTATAGATTAGTTGATAATACAATTGTTATTCAGCATGTTGTGGTTGCGAGTGTCGATACGCTTTCTAAATTTACGGTGAAAGGAATTGTGAAGGATAAGAAGGGAGAATTACTTCCTGGTGTGACTATTCGGGTAAAAGGAACAACTTTAGGATTTGTAACTAATGTAAAAGGGGAATTTGATATTGATTTGCCTAAACGGGATAATTTGATGTTGATTTTTTCTTTCGTAGGGTATAAACGGCAAGAGGTTCCGGTGAAAAATGATAACAAGTCTCTTGCGATCGTGTTGGAGGAAGACTTACAGACGGTAGACGAGGTGGTGGTGACAGGTATTTTTAATAAACCGAAAGAGAGTTTCACGGGAGCGGTAACTGCTGTTTCAAAAGAAGAAATAAAAGCAAAATATTCTCGTAATCTTTTGCAGACATTGTCAAACATTGATCCTAGTTTTCGAATTATTCAAAATAATGATGCTGGCTCTGATCCGAATCATTTACCTGAAATTCAGTTGCGTGGGGCTTCAACCTTATCAAGTGTGGAAGATTTGCAGAATGCTAATCGGGCTACATTGAATTACCCGTTGTTTATAATGGATGGTTTTGAGGTCGATTTAGAACGCGTGATGGATTTGAACGAGAATGAAGTAGAAAATATCACGATTTTGAAGGATGCAAGTGCAACATCTTTATATGGATCTAGGGGTGCTAATGGTGTGGTGGTGATTACGACAACTCGTCCAGCAGCTGGTAAATTGCGAATTTCTTATAATGGGCAAATAAAAATAGAGAGTCCGGATTTGAGTTCTTATAATTTAGCAACGGCTGCAGAAAAACTGGAATTTGAGCATAAGAATGGGGTATGGGATTTATATGAAGATACCTATCA
>ERZ827088.668-NODE-668-length-48432-cov-7.560990_pt1 | contig 48432 bp, 36 predicted proteins | sample MGYA00519922_ERZ827088 | MGnify/ENA primary metagenome ERZ827088 (study PRJEB31778, sample SAMEA3449254) | human gut metagenome | biome: human gut; feature: human-associated habitat; material: faeces | place: United Kingdom | collected 2010/2012 ...
TGATACGGTCAAAAATATTTATTTCTGATTGCGTGGTATTCTTTGATACAATCGCCACTTTTATACAGAACATTGCAGGATTGACTATACTGGCAGGGAAGAATGTGGCACAGGTTAGCAATGGAATATCCAATCCTGTCGTTGTCGGAATTATATACTGGATGATAAGAATACTGATTTCCGGTGGATGTCTGGTGGGTGTGGGAATACTTTTGGCATTCATCGAAATAAAGATTGCAGGGCTATATAAGAAATACTGTTGGGATATGATTACCATAATGGTGATACTCGTAAGTATGGCAATAGCAATCTATTTCGCAGATTGGATAAGGACAATATTACCAGTCAATCTACTGTTTCTATTGTTATTGGTACAGGTAATATATGTCGTGATAAGATGGTATGTGAAAGGCTGGCGGGAAACAAGGGGATATTACTAAAATATACTATACCATACCATGCCTAAAACTGTTAAACAATAAATCGGCATAATTGGTCATTTCATGATGCAAGATAAAAAGACTGATTATGTCGATATACAGATTCTGTGAATGAATGAAAGTGGATAACTTGTTTTGTCCGAGCAAGGGAACTATAATGTTTTGGTAGAAGTAAAAAAGACAACCATTTGGTTGAGAAAAAAAGATGCAGAAAAACCTATTGACGGAAGAATAAAAAATCAAGGAGTAATCATGATAGAAAACAAGATAATATTGATTGAAGATGATAAAGAAATAAGAGGAATGATAAACGATTATTTATCAGGAGAATTTGAAGTGACAGCTTTTAATGATGGTATGTCAGCTATCCAGAAAATTACAAGCTATGATGAATATGCGCTTGCGCTTATTGATCTTATGTTACCGGATATAAGCGGGATGGAGATTATTAAGATAATTCGTAAAGTCAGCAAGATACCAATTATTATTATTACTGCTAAAGACAATGATATAGACAAATCATTAGGATTGAATTTGGGTGCTGATGATTATGTGGTAAAACCTTTTTCACTCATTGAGCTTACTGCTAGAATAAAGGCTAACATCAGACGAGCAAGAACCTACCAGGCGTTACCGAATAATTCAATTATCAAAATTAAAGATATAGAAATCGACCCTCATAGTCACATGGTTCAGCGCAAAGGAGTAACCATAGATTTAACGCCAATTGAATTTCAAATTTTATACATTTTAGCAAGCCATCCGGGGCAGGCTTATTCAAAGGAAAGGCTATATGAACTGATTTGGAAAGAACCATATTTTGGAAATGAAAATGTGTTGAATACACACATCAATCGTCTTCGCTTGAAATTGAAGAGCAATGCAGAAGACAGTACAGCCTATGTTAAAACTTTATGGGGCATTGGATATAAGATGGAGGAGAAATAGATGATGATTTTATTTGTGGTTCTTTCATTTGTTATGGTTTTTATATTGATCTGGCAACAGATACAGCATAAAAAATTAGTACGAGAAATTGATTATATTACAAGTAGGCTTGATACTATTTCTGTCATTTCTGAAAATGGCTTTGTACTTATACCTACAGATAATGATAGTATCAAGAAATTAAGCGCTGCACTTAATAAGCTGCTTCAGGATTTTTATACAAAAAAGTCACAATTTGAGCAGAGTAAACAGGCAATGGCGAAAGTCCTTACAAACATCTCTCACGACATCCGAACTCCACTCACTGTTCTAAAAGGAAATAGTGAAATGCTTTCCAATATAACAAACACTTACTCTGCATCTGAAAATGTTCATGCTATGGCTGTTAAAATAGACCAAAAGGCTGATGATTTAATCTCAACAATTAACGACTATTTTACAATGTCTAAAATAACTTCTGGAGATTTTTCTATTAAAATGAAAAAGGAAAATATATCAAGGATTTGCCAAGATACAATTTTGGACTACTATGACCTTCTTGAACAGAAACAATTTGAAGTCAATATTCAGATACCGGATACACCGATTTTTGCCTATACAGATAACGAGGCGTTACAACGCATTTTAAAAAATCTGATAGACAATGCCATCCGACATGGTGGTGATGGTAAGTATATTTCTTTAAGGCTCATCACATCAAATGGAAAAAACATTATTGAAATAGAAGATCGAGGAGATGGGATATCACCACAGCAGCAAAAACAGATCTTTGAAAGGAATTATACAACAGCCCGAAAAACTTCCGGCAGTGGTTTGGGGCTTTCAATTTCAAAATGTCTTGCTGAACAAATTGGGGCAGACTTAGAAGTTTATAGTGTACAAAATGAGCAAACTATTTTCTCAATCATCTTGAAAAAGTTAGAAAATCGTTAGATTTATGACAGAGAAAAGAGAAGTCCATTTTGTATAATGGCAGCTATAAAGGAGGCACACAAAATGGATTATATTATGGAAACCGTAGGTTTGCGAAAAGCCTACAAAGATAATATTGTTGTAGATGATGTAAATATGCATATATCTAAAGGGGCAATATATGGCTTTGTTGGTCCAAACGGCGCAGGAAAAAGCACGGTTATGAAAATGATTTTGAGTCTTATCCAGCCAGATGCTGGAGAGGTTCAGCTTTTAGGCGAAAAAGTTACCAGTCACAGTTATGAAATATTCAAAAAGGTTGGTTCTATTATTGAGAATCCATACTTTTACGATAAAATGACTGCCAGACAAAACTTAGAGCTGCACTGTGAGTATATGGGATTTCCCAACAAGGAACGAATCGATGAGGTTTTGCATTTGGTGGACTTGCAGAATGTCGAGAAAAAACAAGTTTGTCATTACTCGTTGGGTATGAAACAACGACTTGCTATTGCAAGAGCTATTCTGGCAAAGCCAGAATTTTTGATTTTAGACGAACCGATCAATGCTTTAGACCCTGAGGGTATTCGTGAAATGCGAACCCTTTTTCAACGGCTAAATCAAGAAGATGGAACAACTATTTTTATATCCAGCCACATTCTATCCGAAGTGGATCTTCTTGCTGATACGATTGGAATTATTCAACACGGAAAACTCTTAACAGAATTACCTATCGAAGAAATCCATAAGCATCAAACAGATTATATCAGCTTGCAGGTTGACGATGTGACTCGTGTTGCTGCACTGCTTGAAAACATGAGAATCACGAATTTTAGTGTATTAGATAAAGAATTTATCCACATTTATGATTCTGATATTTCAGGTAAAGCTCTGTCAAAAGCCATCATTGAGAACGGGATTGGTTTGGAGAGCATGGGACGCAAGCAAGACACACTGGAAGATTTCTTTTTCCAGCTTACAGAGGAGGAAAAATGAGATGACACATTTGATCAAACTGGAACTGAAAAAATTTGGTATTGCACAAAATATTATCTTTATGTTTGCCGCAATTCTTTTCAGCATCCTTTTCATTACAATATCTTTATGGGATAGCATGACAGACCCCAAACAGGTCAAAGACACATTTGAAAGCACATACCTTGTCATTGGCTTATTGATGTCATTCATTTTTCTTGTGTACTCGTCGGTCTTAACGGCAAAGCTGGTTATTGGAGAATATAATCATCGAACAATTACGATTATGTTTTCTTATCCTTTAAACAGAATAAAATTGATTGCCAGCAAATTAACTATAATCATGGTTTATACAGCGATTTCAATGACGATTGGATATATCTGTTGTAGCAGTTATATTATATTTGCGGATAAATCCTTTAATATGCTGGAGGGAACATTTCAACCATCAATGCTCCGAACATGGATACCAATGGCAATAACCACTGTGATTATATGTATGGTGCTGTCTCTGTGGTCATTTATTATTGGCATGATCAGAAAATCTGTTCCTGCAACAATCGTTACTTCTTTGATTGTTATTGTGTTACGGCAAGTTATTATCACCAAAAACACAACCAATCAGGAGTCCATAATGCAAGTTATCTTAGTTGCTATTGTTACCGTCATTGCTACACTACTTATCTTTAAAAGAAAAGTGCCTGAACTATATTGATTATTTCTATTTTTACAAATGGTAAAAGAAAAAGCCGTCGCAAAGCAGATTCAATTTCATGTATTTATATAACGGCGGCTTTGATTTTTAAAGTCAATGTTTTTAGTGATTACACAAACAGATGACAACTTACATGTATGTGGTAGCTGACGTAAGTTTGGATTATTTTAAAAGATTTCCAATGAATCTTCCGCATCTACCCACATCTGCATATTCCCATCCAGATATAATCGTACATATTCAAGCGGTTCATCAATTGCAAGTGCATTTAATGCACAATCTGAGCCAGGCGTAGTTTTTAAATTCTTTTCTGCTTCCCAACAGTCAATGCGGAGCATATAGCTCGCAGAGGTATAAACATCAACACTATTACGTTGTGGATTGTATTCTGCAAATATTGTTCTCATTGTATCAAATCTCCTTATCATTCAATCAATCATTTCTTACAAAAATCAGAAGCGTTTCAATCAGTTCACCATGTCATTTTCATTTTGTGCTATAATGTGTTATCAGTTTTTTTGCCCTTGTATTTGCCCTTATCAGAGTTCGTAAACACTGGTGGGACGATATAACACAAGGGAAACAATAAGGGAAAGCTCACCTGCGCCAAACTTAGTGTTTTCAAAGGCTTGAGAGATATTTGATAATAAAAGATAACAATTATTAAATCCCTTGGAATACATGAAATCTCAATTCCAGTTTGTAGAACCAATCCGCAACGAACAGCAGCAGTTAGGAGAACCCCATGATTTTACACATAAACAGCAACGAGTATGATTACCACACCTTGGTCAAGGTTGCGGAGATGGCAGGGCTTGCGGGCCTTGTCGGCTTTCACGAATCCGAGGACGGCTATATTGTCAGCTTTCCGGATACAGAAAACACGCAGGCGCTTATCAAGGATTACAAAGCGCGTCTGCGTGATTTGGAAAACAATATCTGGCAGCACTAACTGCTTTTCTTTTTTCTGTGCGGATAAATTCAAAATCGCGCTTGATTTAACCAATTATGCTTGGTAAAATTGGGTTATCAATCCGACATCAATAATTTTATACGGAAGAACAAGTATTACATACATCATAAAACCCGCAGAAAGAAGGCTCGCTTATGTCTGCAAAAACCATTACCTTTGCGCCGCGGCGCAAGGGCGGCGATGCCCCGCTGGTCATCAATACCGACGCGATTCGGTATATCCAAATGAAGCGCAACTACGCCGAGGTGCATCTGACGAACGGCGCGGTCTTTACCTCGCGCATCACCATGGAGGAGCTGGAGCAGCACTTGGGTGATGACTTTATTAAGGTACACCGCAGCTGCCTGGTCGCGGTGCGCGCCATACACAGCGTGGAAAACGCCGTCGTTTTAAACAGCGGAGAGCAACTGGAATATGTGGTGCGGCAGAAAAAGCGGATATTGGAGCAGCTGCAAACACAGCAAAAGCGGCTGATCCTGACCATGCAGGACGACACCGCACCCGCCAACGCCGAGGAATATCACGAGCATTACAAAAGCTTTGACGCCATGCCCTTCGCCTTTACCGACATTGAAATGGTCTTTGACGAGGAACGCCGCGCCGTGGACTGGATTTTCCGCTATGCCAACCCTGCGCTGGCAAAGCTGGAAAAATTGCCGCTGGAATCTCTGATCGACCATTCGTTCGGCATCCTGTTCGCCAATATGGACGCCAAGTGGCTGCGCAGCTATGAGCGCGCCGTTCTGTACGGCGAAATGCTGGAAATTTTCGATTACAGCCCGGAGGTGGACACCTACTTAAAGGTCACCTGTTTCCCCACATTTGCCGGACATTGCGGGTGCATTCTGTTCAATGTGCAGGATTTTTCTACGGCGCACACGCTGACGGACAGCGAAAAAGCAATGATAATGTACCTCGGCATTTCTTTGGGACGAAACCACTAAAATATCTGCAAAACCGCCTGTTTCTTATTTGACGACAGGTGGTTATTTTTTTATGTAAGCAGCAAATTATAAGGCACAGCAATGTCTATTCGTCCCAAATGCTTGCGCTGCAACGTCGAAAATGCTATTAGTAAATGAAAGAGCTTCATCACCGGAGGAGCGAACGTGGAAAGGATCATTGTATGAGCAGAAATGAGAAAAATGGGATCGCCTTAAAGCCGCTCTACATCATCATCGGTGTGGTGGCTGCGGTGGCCGTTATGGCGGCGTCGGTGCTGCTTGGCTTACAGCAGCGCCCCGCGCAGGCAGAAAGCAGCTTTACGCCGGATTTGCAGGAGGGCACAAGCGCGTGGAGCGGCGACACCCTGCCGGACAAGACCCCCGAAAGCAGCGGCGAGGCAGTGGGCATCAAGATACCAGGCTACCCGTCCATCAGCTTGCCCGCCGACCAACAGGATGTGGAGGTCGCGCTGCTGAACCCCGAAGGCAACCCCTGCTATTTCACCTTTGAACTGGTGCTGACTGACACCGACGAAGTGCTTTACACCTCCAAGCAGGTCGAGCCGGGGCAGATGATTACCAACATCACGCTGAACCGCGCCCTGCCGGCCGGGCAGTACAACGCGGAACTGCGCATCACAACGGCCTCGCTGCAGGACGGCAGCACCATGAACGGGGCGAATGTTGTGACCGTGCTGGATGTACAGTAACACACAGCGGCACAAGCTGTAAAAAATCAATATAGAATAGGAGTAACCCCTATGAAAAAACTTGCTACTTTTGTTTTGGCTTTGGCTGCGGTGTGCGTTGCACCGGCATTGGCAGAAGGACCCGATGGCACTCCCCCTCCCGCCAGCTCCGACACGACTGCAAGCTCTGGCACAACAATTAAACAGGACACCAACCCCCAGAGCGGCGAAACCGAGGTCAAATTTGACATTGGCGCCGCGTATATGGTTACGATTCCGTCTGAGGTTAGGCTGGAAAAAATGACGCAAACAAAACCGTTACTTACGAAAGCAACCTGCCCCTGAAGGCAAGCAATGTGCGCCTTGAGAAGGGCAAGGAACTGCATATCACAATTTCCAAGGTTAATGGTTACAAGCTGACAGCAGGCGGCGTAGAACTGGCCTACACGATTGATGGCAAGACCCCCGGCACAAAAGATGTTGTTACCAATTTTGAAACCAAAGCACCCGAACAAACAAAAAACCTGCACATCAAAGCAGCCGACCCCGAATTTGCCGGTGAATATTCCGGTACGCTGATCTTTGCCCTTGCTTTCGCCCTTTGCACCGCCTGCGCGGTTTCCGCTTTGGCAGCGGACGCCACCTCCGGCACTATGAACCCTACCTCCGGTGCTACAGAAATCACAACCAGCATCAAACCCCTACGGATTTCGTTTTCGACAAAGGGAGAAAACTCCACGCGGGGCACCGCCCTCTGCGCGGAGGCTCCGCCCGCCACAAAAAACGTAGGGGCGGATTCCATATCCGCCCGTGCCCGCTTGCGGCAGGATAAACTTCCGCGGGCGCATATAGAAGGCGCCCCTACGGATCTCGTTTTCGACATCGGCCGTGCCGGTTCTGGGCGATACAACAAAAAAAGAGTCTGTGACATCTTAGATGTCACAGACTCTTGGTGCGCGGTACAGGACTCGAACCTGTGACCTCCTGCACGTCAAGCAGATGCTCTACCAGCTGAGCTAACCGCGCTTATTGCGCCGCCTCTTGGCGACGCATATTATTATAGCAGAACGACTTCCGAATTGCAAGCCCTTTTTGCAAAAAAAATCAAATTTTTTCTGCGTCGCGCAAATCGCCCCGGCAGCGCCAGACCGCCAGCAGGATAAACACAAAACATACGACCCAGGTCGTCGGCTCACAAAAGCAGACCGCGCGGTAGCCCCGGACCGGCACGAGCCATACGGCAAAGATCACCTTGCCCACAAGCTCCAGCCCGCTGGCCAGCAGTGGCTCTACCGTGTGCCGGATGCCCTGCAGCATATTGCGCAGAATGACCAGCACGGCCATCGGCGGGATGACCGGTGCGCTGATTTTCAGGTACAGCAGCGCGTTGGAGATAATGACTTCGTCCGTGCTGCCCGTGATGCCGCGGATGGCGGCCCCGCCCAGCAGGAAGGTGAACGCCATCACAAACACCCACCACACAAAATAGATCGCAAGCGCGGCCTTGACGCTCTGCCAAATGCGGCTGCGGCGGCCCGCACCCAGATTCTGGCTGCTGAACGTCGCCACGCCGATGCCCAGCGCACCGCCCGGGATAAAGTACAGCTCCGCCAGGCGGCGCGCGGCGGTCTGTGCCGTGATGTAGACGCTGCCCAGCGCATTGATGCTGCTTTGCAGCGCCACGCTGCCCAGATTGTAGATGGCGCTCATCAGCCCCATGCTCAGGCCCGCCCAGAACATACTGGTCACGGCGCGGCGCGTGCCAGCCCCGAGCTGCCGGGGCGTAAAGCGCAGTTCCGGGTAGCCGCGCAGGATGTACACAACGCCCAGCACGGCGCTGATGCCCTGCGCCAGCACCGTGGCAATGGCCGCGCCGCGCACGCCCAGCCCCAGCGGCCCCATGAACGCGGCGTCCAGCCCGACGTTCAGCACGCTGCTGAACAGCAGGAACAGCAGCGGCGTCACGCTGTTGCCGACGGCGCGCAGCAGCGCAGCCTCCATATTATAAAGCATCGTCAGCGGGATGCCCAGCAGAATGACGGTCAGGTAGGCGGACGCGCCGCCCCATGCCTGTGCCGGGACCTGCAAAACGGTCAGCAGCGCGTCGCGGCCCAGCAGGGAACACCCCGTCAGCACCAGCGACACCACCGCCGACAGTGTGACCATCCAGCCCACGGCGCGGCGTATCCCGCTTTCATCGCCCGCGCCAAAATAGCGGCTGACCGTCAGCGCCAGGCCGTTGTTCATGCCGAAGGCAAAGTTCATGATAAGCCCGTACAGCGCCGCCGTCGCGCCGATCTCCGCCAGCGCGGCGGAGCCCAGCAGGTGCCCGGCCAGCGCAGTGTCGGTCAGGTTGTACAGCTGCTGCAAAAGGTTGGAGCAGAACAGCGGCATCGAAAATTGCAGCACCAGGCGGAACGGGTCGCCCTGGGTCATATCCAGCACACGGCTTTTGTGCGCGGTGGCCATAATGTAACATCTCCTTTATTGGTTGCAGGGTCTATTATACGGGACGGCACGGGGCGTGTCAATCGGATCATTCCGGCACGGGACCCGGACAAAACCGCCGGGAACGCGGAAAGGGACGTGTGGAATTTTCCCAAACAATCAAATTCTTTTGCGGATGGAAAGCCGGGCCCGGGTGTCGTATAATGCAGACGAAAAGCAAATGCTGCAACACTGTTATTTTGCAAAGAAGGAGAGAGCTTATGCAAACCTGTACACTGGCAGTCGACATCGGCGCGTCCAGCGGGCGGCACATCGCAGGCACCGTGCAGAACGGAAAAATCACCCTGCAGGAGGTCTACCGCTTCGAAAACGGCGTCCACCGCGAGAATGGCCACCTCTGCTGGGACATCGACACCCTCGCGAAAGAGGTCGTCAACGGCTTGAAGGCTGCACACGACGCAGGCTTTGCCCCCGCGACCATCGGCATCGACACCTGGGCCGTCGATTTTGTGCTGCTGGATGCGGACAATAAGCGCATCGGCGACGCCGTCGCCTACCGCGACGAGCGCACCGAGGGCATCCGCGAGGCGCTGGAAAAGGAATACGGCCTGACCTTTGCCGACCACTACGCCCGCACCGGCATCCAGTACCAGCCGTTCAACACGGTCTACCAGCTGATGGCGCTCAAAAAGGAGCACCCGGAGCAGCTGGCCGCCGCCAAAACGTTCCTGATGGTGCCCGATTACCTGAACTACCTGCTCTGCGGCGTGCCCGCCAATGAGTACACGAACGCCAGCACCACGGCGCTGGTGGGCGCGGACAGCAGGGACTGGGACGATGCACTGATCGAAAAGCTGGGTCTGCCGCGCGGCATCTTCCAGCCCATCAAGACCGCCGGGACCGTGCTGGGGCATCTGACGCCGGAAATTCAGAAGGCCGTCGGCTTTGACGCCGAGGTCATTCTGCCCGCGACCCACGACACAGGCTCGGCGTTCCTCGCCGTGCCCGCGCGGGATGAGTACGCCGCTTACCTGTCCAGCGGCACATGGAGCCTGCTGGGCGTGGAAAACGCAGCGGCCATCACCGGCCCGGACAGCTGCGCCGCCAACTTTACGAACGAGGGCGGCTATGAATACCGCTACCGTTACCTGAAAAACATCATGGGCCTGTGGATGATACAGTCCGTCCGCCGTGAGCTCGGTGAAAAGACCGGCACCCGCCCGAGCTTCCCGGAGCTGATCGCCGCCGCGAAGGAGGCCGCCGACTTCCCCAGCTGCGTTGACCCCGATGACAACCGCTTCTTAGCGCCTGCCTCCATGATCGAAGAAGTCAGGGCCGCCTGCGCCGACACGCACCAGCCCGTGCCCGCCGCCACCGGCGAGGTCATGCAGTGCGTCTACAACTCCCTGACGCAGGACTACCGCCGCGCCGTGGAGACCTTGCAAAGCCTGACCTGCAAGACCTACACAAGCCTGAACATCGTCGGCGGCGGCAGCCAGGACGGCTACCTGAACCAGCAGACCGCCAACGCCACCGGCTTGACCGTGTTTGCAGGCCCCACCGAGGGCACAGCGCTGGGCAACCTGATGGTGCAGTTCATCCACAGCGGTGATTTTGCCGACCTGGCCGAGGCCCGCGCCGCCATCCGGCGCAGCTTTGAAATTAAAGAGTATCAGCCGGAGTAAACGACCCTTTGCCTTACACGACAGGGCCGGGCATGCCCGGCCCCTACCAATACAACAAATCCATATACAGGAGGTCCCACCATGTTAGTCGAAACCAAAGCCCGCGTTGGCGTGTTCGCCATTGCGCTGGGCGCTTACCTGCCGCAGTTCCCCACGCTGGTCCCCGAGTTTGAGGGCCAGTACGCCGCCTTCAAAAAGACGCTGCCCGACACCGTCGATGTCATCGACGGCGGCATCGTCACCACCAAGGAGCAGTCCATGGCCGCGGGCGATAAGTTCCGCACCGCCGACGTTGACCTTGTCATTCTGCAGCTGCTGACCTACGCTACCTCTTACAATATGCTGCCCGCCGTGCGCGACCTCGACGTGCCCGTCGTCCTCGTCAACGTGCAGAAAAAGAAGGCCCCCGATTACGCCAACACCGACACCCCCACCTGGCTGGGTGAGCTGTACGCCTGCGGCGCTGTCGGCGAGATGGTCGCTGATCTGGAGCGCGCCGGTAAGCGCCACGCCGTCATCACCGGCGTTGTCGAGGGCGGTGACCCCGCCGTGCAGGCCGAAATCAACGACTGGTGCAAGGCCGCGCAGGTGCGCCGCCGCTTCCGTGATACGAACCTTGCGCAGATCGGCCGCCCGTACCCCGGCATGATGGATCTGTACATCGACGAGACGAACCTGTACAACCGTATGTGGCTCTACACCAAGCAGTTTGACTGGGAGAAGATGTGGGCCATCGCCGACAACATCACCGACGAGGACGCCATCCGCGCCAAGGCGCAGGACATTCTGGACACCTTCGATATTGAGGGCGGCGGCACGGTGGAGAAGGTTTGGGATATGGCCCGCTACGTTGTCGCATTTGAGCAGTGGGTCAGGGACGAGAAGATCGCCTTCGTCGCCAGCCACTACGACGGCTTCGCCAAGGGCGTGGCCGGTAAGCTGGACTCGATGCTGATCCCCGCGTTCTCGATGCTCATCAAGCAGGGCACGGCCTGCGCCGTCGAGGGCGACATCAAGGTCGCCATGGCCATGTCCATCCTCAAGACCATTGCGGGCTGCGGCCAGCTGAGCGAGATGTACTCCATCGACTTCAATGAGGACATCTGCATCATCGGCCACTCCGGCTCCGGCGACGCCGACATCTCCACGGCCAAAAAGCCGACCATGAAGATCGTGCCCGTGTTCCACGGCAAGACCGGCGGCGGCTACCTGACCCAGTTCTACCCGCCGGTGGGCGATGTGACCTATCTGGCCATCACGCAGGACAAGGACGGCCACTTCAAGTTTGTCGTGGCCGAAGGCGTCAACGAGCCCGGCCCGATCTTCACCTTCGGTGACACGAACATGCGCACCCGCTTCAGCTGCGGTGCCCGCGAGTTCGTCAACCGCTGGAGCGAGGCCGGCCCCACCCACCACATGGCCGCCGCCATCGGCCACCACATCGACACGATTTTGAAGGTTGCCGAGATCTTCAACGTGCCGGTGGATGTAATCACGCGCTGATTTCGGGATGCCTTCCCCCTTGGGGGAAGGTGGCCGAGGCCCCGCCCGAGGCCGGATGAGGGGCGGCATTGCGGCAATTGCCCGGTAACGGGCTGCTGTCGGCAGCTTTGCCCTCATCAGTCAGTGGTCGGGGCCACTGACAGCTTCCCCCGGAGGGGGAAGCCAACACAACGATATAAAGGAGCAGAAATTATGTCTACGATTTATGAAATTCCCTGCGTCAAGGGCTTTATCCGCATGTGCAACGATGGCTGGCTGCAGGGCTGGCACGAGCGCAACGGCGGCAACCTGACCTACCGCATGACCGGGGAGGACGTCGCCGCCTGCCGTCCCTACTTCGACGCCGAGCCGCGCGAGTGGGTCAACATGGGTGTGCAGGCCGATAATCTGGCCGGTGAGTACTTCATCACCACCGGCTCCGGCAAGTTCTTCCGCAACGTCGAGCCTGACCCGATCCACAGCATCGGCATTGTGGAGATCAACGACAAGGGCGACAGCTGGCGCATCGTCTGGGGTCTGGCCGACGGCGCACGCCCGACGTCCGAGTTCCCCAGCCATTTCATGAACCACAGCGTCCGCAAGGCCGCCACCAACGGCGCGAACCGCGTTATTTATCACTGCCACGCCACCAACGTCATTGCGCTGACCTACATCCTGCCGTTGACGGACCGTGACTTCTCCCGCGCCCTGTGGCAGAGCGCTACCGAGTGCCCCGTCGTTTTCCCCGAGGGCGTCGGCGTCTGCCCCTGGATGGTCCCGGGCGGCGCGGACATCGCCATGGCCACTAGCGAGAAGATGAAAACCTATCAGGCCGCTATCTGGGCACAGCACGGCCTGTTTGCCTCCGGCCCTGACTTTGACATCACCTTCGGTCTCGCCCACACGATTGAAAAGAGTGCTGAGATCTACGTCAAGGTCCTGTCCATGGGCGGCGGCCTGATCCGCCAGACCATCACCGACGATGACCTGCGCGCCATCGCCCACGACTTCGGTGTCACCCTCAACGAGAACTTCCTCGACTAACATTACGGGCAAAACGCCCCTGACCGAACGGTCAGGGGCGTTTTGCTGTACAAAAAGGCTTCCCCATCGGGGGAAGCTGTCACCGAAGGTGACTGATGAGGGCCGAACCCTCTGTGGCAACCCGTTTGCGGGCAACCGCGCAAGCTCTCCCCTCATTCGGCCCTGCGGGGCCACCTTCTCCCCCAAGGGGAGAAGGCTTCAGGACTTCTTCTTTGGAATATGAACCTCCGGGATGGCGACGTTTTCATAGTTGATGGACTTGTGCTTCTCCGGGGTCTCGGGGGCGTCGCTGTGGGCGATCTGGCCGGTGTGGACCTCGGGCAGGGCAACATCGTCACTGTGGACACGGTAGCGCTGCTTTTTCAGCGCCTCGCGCAGCTTGCGGAACATCAGAAGGACCTCCCAATTAGATAAAGTTGATAAAGAAGGTGATGACCAGACTGTTGAGGAAGTCCGCAAACAGACTGCCTACCAGCGGGATCAGCAGATACGCCTTGACCGACGGGGCATACTTTTCGCACAGGGCCTGCATGTTGGCCATGGCGTTGGGCGTCGCGCCCATGCCAAAGCCGCAGACGCCCGCCGCAATGACCGCAGCGTCATAGTCGCGGCCCATGATGTTGAAAATCACAAAGTAGGTGAACAGGAAAATCAGCAGCGTCTGGCCCGCCAGCAGGATGATGAGCGGCAGCGCCAGCGCGGCCAGCTGCCACAGCTTCAGCGTGATCATGGCAATGCCCAGGAACAGCGACAGGCTGATGCCGCCGATGTCGTTGATCTCGCCCATGTGGGTCGTGAATTTGTGGGTGAATTCGCCGATGTTGCGCATACACGCCGCGGCGATCATCGCGCCGATATAAATGGGGAACGTCAGCCCGGTCATGGCCAGCGCCTTGGAGATGAACGTGCCGATGCCGATGGCGATAATCAGCTGGAACACAGCAGCCGGGTACATGCTGGTGTGGCGCTCGTGCTTGATTTCTTCCTCCACCAGCAGGCTGTCGTCCTCGGACACAACGGTGTCCAGCAGCTTGCGGCGCTCAATGAGCAGACGGCCCGTCGGGCCGCCCATGACGCTGCCCGCAATCAGGCCGTAGGTGGCCGCCGCCGTGCAGAGCGTGGTCGCGCCCGCAACGCCGAAGTCCTCGAGCACGGGGCCGAACGCGCCCGCCGTGCCGTGGCCGCCGACCATCGGGATGGAACCGGTGCACAGACCGATCATCGGCGAGATGCCCAGCAGATCCGCCAGCCCGACGGCGAGGAAGTTCTGGCACAAAATCAGCGCAACGACCAGCCCCAAGAAGATGATCAGCGATTTGCCGCCGCTTTTCAGCACCTTGAGGTTGGCCTGAAAGCCTACCGAGGTGAAGAAGAACACCATGCAGACTTCCTTTAAAATGTCGTCAAATTCAAACTCGGCAATGCCGGTCACATAGCAGAGACAGGTGAAAACGGCAAACAGCACGCCGCCGATGACCGGCGCGGGAATGCAGAATTTTTCCAGAAAGCCGATGCGCGCCTTCAAAAAACGGCCCAGCATCAGCACGCAGACCGCCGCAAACAGCGTCTGGTACATATCCAGTGAGATGATCATGCGGCGGCCTCCTGTTCAGGGGACGCGCCCGTCTCCGGCCCTGCGGGGGTGATGCCCTGCGCGGTGTAGTACGCAGCGGCCCCGGTGTGGTAGGGGATAACGCTCTGCGCGGCGGCCACGGCGGGGTCGGTCACCAGCGGCACCGGCACGGCGGCGGCCACGGCGTCCACGCTGTCAAAATACCGGGCAGTCAGCCTTTGGACGGTCTCGTCGGACAGCGCGTTCGACGCCAGCAGAAGCGCCTGCACGCTGACGGTCCAGACGTCCTCACCCTGACCGGCGTAGGTCCCGGCGGGGATAACGCAGGCGCGGTAGGCCGGGTAGGCCGCCAGCAGCCGCGCACCGACACCCCCATCGACGGAGAGCAGACGGATGGCGCAGGTCTTGGCCAGCTGCTCCAGCGCGTCGGCGTGCAGACCGGCGGTGACGAACATCGCGTCGATCGTGCCGTCGGCCAGCCGGGCGGCAGCGTCGGTGTAGTTCAGGTTTACAGTGTGTACCAGGCGGTTGTTCAGGCCGCAGGCGGCCAACACCTGCCCGGCGTTCTGCTCGGTGCCGGATTCCTCCTCACCGACGCTGAGCGTGCAGCCCTGCAGTTCCTCCAGCGTCGTAATGCCGGAGTCGGCCCGGACAACGACCTGCACGGCCTCCTCATACAGGGCGGCCACGGCGCTGAAGCTGCGCTCGGTGCTCTCGTGGGAAAAGATGCCGCTGCCGTCGTAGGCATCCTGCGCCATGTCGGACTGGGCAACGGCCAGCTGTAAATAGCCGCCCGCCAGCAGCCGCAGGTTGGCGGCGGACCCGGCGGTCTGTTTGACCTCGATGGTGCTGTTCTGGGCGGACATGGCGGTACCAAACGCATTGTACACGCCGCCAGCAGCCGCAGCCCCCAGCCGCAGCCGCGACGCCGCACAGCCCGCCAGCAGGACCGCGGCGGACAGGACGGCAATGATACGGAACAGATGTTTTTTCAATCGTACACCTCTCTGAAATTCTTTAGGCTCCCCTTGAGGGGAGCTCCGCCCGCAGGCGGTGAGGGGTGGACCGCAGCAACCCTTTTATAGGTCGGCTGCCAGCCACCCTTCCGGCCCTGCGGGGCCACCTCCCCTCAAGGGGAGGCAGGGATGGCGGCAGTTATTTCCCCACCACATCCCAATGCTTATCGTTCCTGTTCAGCACCTCGCAGCCGGTCTCGGTCACCAGGACGAGGTCCTCCACGCGGACGCCGAACTCGCCGGGCAGGTAGACACCCGGCTCAATCGAAAAGATCATGCCGGGTCTGGCTACGGCGGTGTTCGCGCTGCTGACGTCGCCTTTCTCGTGGTCGGTCTGGCCGATGAAATGCCCCAGACGGTGGTTGAAATACGCGCCGTAGCCCGCTTCCGTAATCAGGTCGCGCGCGGCGGCGTCCAGCTCACACAGGCGCACGCCGGGCTTGATGAGCGCCTCGGCAGCCTCATTCGCGCGGCGCACCAGATCGTGCACGGCGGCCTGCTTTTCAGTGGGCTGGCCGCAGAACCAGGTGCGGGTCATGTCGCTGCAATAGCGGCTCTTCACGCAGCCCATGTCAAACAGCACGCAGTCGCCCTCTTTTAACACGGTGTCGTCCGGCTCGTGGTGCGGGTCGGCGGCGTTGGCACCAAAGGAGACGATCGTCGTAAAACTCGGCCCCTCGCAGCCGTGGGCACGGAACTGCGCGTCGATAAACTCGGCGACCTCGCGTTCGGTCATGCCGGCCTTTATATAGTGCTTCGCGGCCTCGTTCACCGCGTCGTTGATGCGGGACGCCTCGCGCATGAGGGCCTGCTCCTCGGCGTCCTTGCAGGCGCGGCAGTCGTCCACGCAGTCGCTGGACAGCACGACCTGCATACCGGGGTGGGTCTCCATCAGCGGGATCAGAAACTTAGCGGGCCACTCCTTGTCAATGCCCAGCGGCCTGCCCGCGTCCACGACCTCGGCAATCTGCGCCACGGGCTTGTCCGTGTCGGTGTGCCAGACGGTCCTGCACGGCGGCTCGGGCACATTGAACAGTCTGTTCAAAAACAGCACCGGCTCGCCCTCGGTGGGCAGGTAGAGCGCCAGCAGACGCTCATAGGGCTCCACGGCGACGCCGGTCAGATACCACACGCTCTTGGGGTCGCAGACGATCATCTGCGTCAGTCCCTGCGCGCGCAGGGCAGCACGGACACGGTCCATGCGTTCGGTTTTCAACATACAAATGCCTTCTTTCCCATTATTCAGTTTTCCGCGGGCTTCATTGCACTTTTGCGGTACTGCTGGGGGCTTTGGCCCACCATGGCGGTAAAGCGGGTCGAGAAGTTGCTCTCATCCCCAAAGCCGACCTGGTGCGCGATCTCGCAGACGGAAAAATCCGTCAGCACCAGCAGCTCCTTGGCGCGTGTGATCCGCGTGGACAGCAAAAAATTGTAGGGCGTCGTGCCCATGTACTGGCGGAACAGCCGCAGGAACCAGCTCTTGCTCACCGGCGTCTGGGCCAGCAGGCTGTCCAGCGACAGCGGCTCGGCATAGTGCTGGCGGATGTACTCGGCGGCCTGTTCGATCAAGGTGCGATTGGAGCGGCTCTCGTCCCCGGCCAGCAGCTGGCGGGCCATCAGGGCCAGCATCCGGTGCAGGACCAGGCAGATCTCGATCTGTGCGGCGGCACCGTGCTCCCACTCGGCGGCCAGTGACTCAAACAGCGGCTGCATCTCCAGCCGACTGACCGTAACGGGGGACAGCCGCCCCTGCGGCTGCAGTACCTCGGCCAGATTGGCGACGCCCGCGCCGTCCAGATGCGCCCAGTAGTGGTGCCAGTGGTCCTGCCCGGGGGCAGTGCAGTAGCTTTGCGGGGTGCGGCAGTTCAACAGCAGGGCGCTGCCGGCGGGCAGCTCCACGCGCTGGTCGTTCTGCTCGATCAGACCGGAGCCGGACAGCGTATAAAACAGCAGATAGCTTTCCTTATCAGTGCGGGCCGTGGCAAAATGGGCGCGGCCATAAAAGTTGCCGGCCTCGGTGCAGTAAAACGGCTGTGCCAGCGCCGCCGCGCCGGGGGTGGCGCGCAGCCAGGTGCTGCGTTCCTCCACATCCATATTATAGGTCAGCATAGTGGCGGTCCCTCCCTTGCTTATATGAACATGATAGAAACAAACCGCGCGTTTGTCAATAAAAAATAGAAAAAGCCTTCCCTATATAAGGAAAGCGCAGCTTGTCGAAAAACCTCCCTCTGCGAGGGAGGTGCCCCGAAGGGGCGGAGGGAGAGAACCTTGCCATAGCCCGAAATATTTCGGGCAACCGTACAGTTCTCTCCCCCACCGCCTGCGGGCGGAGCCCCCTCGCAGAGGGGGCCAAGGGGTGAGCACACCTTTTTCGACAGTCTGTCATCCCTCCCTGCGATGCAGCGATAGCGGGTGGTTTGTAGGGAGCGGTCTTGACCGCTCCGTGCCCGCCGGTGGCACCGGAAAACACCCCGGGGAGGGGTAAATCGCTCCCCCGCGTAGAACGTAGGGGGCGGGCATGCCCGGCCCGCAGCCTTGCGGCAGGCACACCGTTCAGGGGCAGCCACACAAGGCCCCGCAATATAAAAAGGCGGGTGCTCCACCTGCGTGAAGCATCCGCCTGACCCCAAAATTATTTTCTCTTTCTCTTAGCAGCCACGGCCCCGACCATGCTCACCGCTGCGGCGGCCAGTGCGGGGTAGAGCACCAGACAAAACGCCTGATACCACGTCGGCACAAAATACTGCCATACGGCGGGCAGGGTGTCGGCGGCGTTCAGCGTGATGTCGCTCATTGTCAGCGTCACGGCCTTGTTTTCCTCGGGGCTGCAGGGGTCAAGCCGCAGCGCGGCCAGACTCGTGCGCGGCAGCGTGTAGACGTACTGCCCGCTTCCCAGACTCCGCGGGAACACCCGGCGGTCCGCGGAGTAATCCTCACCGACCTTTGTCGTGTAGTACAGGCACATTTCCCGCGCCTCACCGTCAAATTCGGCGGTGTAAGAAATCGTGCGCACCACGCGGCTGCCCACGTCCTCCAAAATCATCTGCGGGTCGCCGTCCTGTGTCGTCAGCGTGCCGTCCGCGCCCTGCACAAGGCCCACCAGCTGCCAGTCGGTCACGGCCATCGTCTCCTCGGCCAGACGGCCCTGCGCCCGGGCGGCGGCGTCACTGCCAAAGTGCACCGCGCCCAGCACCAGCCAGACGGCCAGCGCCAGCAGATACGCCGTCAGCGGCAGCGCGCCGCGGCGGGAGAACCAGTTTTTCAAAGCCTTCACTGCGCGCTCACCTCCATTGGCATCGGGGCAAAGCCCGCATCGGTCACGCGGTAGAGCAGCGTCTCGCCGCTCTGCGCCGCCGCCAGCTTGTCAGTAAACAAATCGGCGTAGCTCTGCACAAAAATATCGTCCAGCGTCTGGATGTACAGCACCGTGCAGCCGTTGCCGCGCACGATGTTGTCCAGCTCCTGCGCCGTAAAGCCGTGGTAATAGGTGCTTTTCACACCCTCGGCGGGCTGCAATTCGGGCAGACCCAGCTCACCGCCGCCGCCAATCATCTTGGTTTCGCCGGTGTCGGGGTCCGTGGTCACCGTGCCGGAGTAGTCCACTAGAATCGGGTAGAAGTCAAACACGGCGCTGAACCAGCCCTCGCCGTTGTCGCCCTGCCCGACGTAGAACACGCGGTCATCGGGGGCGAGGTAGCTGCACACCAGCTCGGCCTCGGCGCGCTCGGCGCGGCGGTCCGTGAACTCGCTGTCGGCAAAGCCCAGCACACTCAGCTGCGGCAGAATCAGCTGGCTCTGGCGGAACAGCATCCCGCAGGCCAGCACCAGCACAAACAGCTCAAACACAAGGCGCGGCTGGCGGCGGGTCGCAGCAAAAACCGCTGTCGGGCCGTCTGCCCCGCCCTTGACTGTGATCTGCGGCAGCAGCGCCACCGACAGACACCCCAGCGCCAGAATGAACCAGCCGATGTAATAGCTGTAAATGTAGCGGTTATAGTCAATCAGCTGTTCAGCTTGGAACGGCACAAAGATAAAGCCGTAGCTCAGCGCCAGCATGAGGTTATACCCCAAAAAGCAGACGCCGGACAGCACGCCGATGACCGCGATGCGTGCCTTGAGCCGCCGCGACGCTGCAGCCAGGATCGCCACGGCAAACACGATGGCAATCAGCGCGACCACATTGCGGCCCTGCCCGATCATGCTCAGCTTGCCGTCACTTGTCCAGAACTGGTGGCTCATGTCGGCCATCGCAGTGCGGAACTGGGCCTCGCGCTCGGCGTAAAAGCCCTCCACCGGCTGCCCCAGCAGAATTTTAATGCCGTTGACCACGACGGCGGACAGCGGGGCGCTCGTCTCGCCGACGCCGGAATCACTGGCGCTGCGGCTGACGAGCCAGCCGACATAGCGCACATTCCACAGATAGTAAATTGCCATCGGCGCGGCAAAGCAGGCAAGGCTGAACCCGGTGCGGGGGAGCAGACCGGCCTTGAAATCGCCGTCGTCGGCAAACAGCCACTCGTCCACAGCCACCAGCCCCGCCGCCACCAGCGCCAACACAAACGTATTGGCCTTGATGTTGGCAGACAGCGCCAGAATCGGCAGCACGGCCCACTTGGGGGCTGAATTTTGGCGCAGCGCCAGCCACGCGGCCACCGCGCCGCCGAACACCAGCCCCGCAGGCACGTCGCCGTAGCTGGTCATGTAGGTGGTCGTCAGGTAGATCGTGTGGTTGTAGTTCGTGAAGAAGAACGGCACGCACCACAGCACGGCGGCCATCGGCACGGCCACGCGCCATTTTTCCCGCGGGACAGCCCCCACAACGGCGGCAAACACGGAAAAATACAAAATGTCATAACCGACGTAAATTTTCCAATCTGAATAATCGCCGAAAAACTGGAAGAAATACGCCAGCAGCGGCAGGCCGGGGTTCTGGGTCGCGGCCCAGGGCGTGCCCAGCTCGGCGGTGGCGTACAGGCTGTCGTTGACCTTCGTGATTTTGACCGCCGTTGCCCACAGGCTCAGCTCGTCAAAGTCCGTCGCCATAGGCTGCCGCACGAAAAAGTAGACTGTGAACGCCAGCGCCATGCCCCAGAAAAGCGCGCTGCCCGGGGTGAAAAGGCGCTGCGCCGCGCCGGTGCTGCCCCTGCAGGACGCCGCGACCCAGACGCCGCCCGCCAGACAGAGAAGATACAGCAGCCACGCGGCGGGGTAGAGAACGCCCGCCGTTGCGGCCAGTGTCAGCACCGCGACGATGGCGGACAGTGCCGTCAGTGGTGCGACGGATGCCGGGACGCGGCATTTCAGCGTCAGCACCGCGCAGCCGCAGAACAGCGCCGCCACCGCCGCCAGTACGCAGAGTAGTTCCATAGGGTCAGCTCCTTTACGGGGAAATAGTAGGGGAGGGATTCATCCCTCCCGTGAAGTTTTCCATTGCCGCACACGGGCACGGAGCGGTCAAGACCGCTCCCTACAGGGCACCCGTAAACGTTAGTCCGTAGGGAGGGGTCTTGACCCCTCCGGGGAGGTCTCCGCCAGCGCACACACCACGGGAGAGATAAATCCCTCCCCTACGAATCCTTCTTTATAAAGAAGGAACAAACCGCGCTCGCCATCGCCGCCGCCACTGCCGGCACAAACGCCAGCACCAGCCACCAGCCTGCCGTCGGGACAAAGCGGGTGTACCATGGGCGCGGGGGGTTCAGATCAATGCCGGTAAACAGCGTCGGCACGCCGCCCACGCTGTCCGGGTCAATGCGCAGCCCCGTGACCCACTGCCCACCCAAATCAAACGTGTAGACGCCGGGGGCCGTGACCCTGGCGTAGACCTTCTGTGCCTCGGTGTAGTCGGTCTGGCCGGGCTTCAAATAGTACAGTGCCACGCCGCCCGGGGGCAGCCGGTGCGCCGCGTCCAGCACGGCGGTCTCGATATACCCCTGGCCCTGCCAGTAAATATGCGGGTCGCTGTCGGTGGAAAGATACCACGCCGGGTCGTCGTCCGGCGGCGTCCACCATTCGTTGGATGAATAGGGCGCAAAGCTCTCGGTCACCAGCTCGGCGGCGTCCACGTGCGTCTGGGGCATTTTGCCCTGCAGCTTGTAGTTCAGCATGACGCCGCAGCCGACGAGACACCGCACAACCCAGAGCACCGCCGCCAGCAGATACGCCAGCAAAAGCAGCTGCCGCGCCTTCAAAAGCGGTTTACGCATTTACTCCACCCCGCTTTCTGCCACAGCTGCCAGCTTGAACGGGACTGCCGCGTCCGCGCCTTCAAAATGATAGAGCGTTGCGGGCATGTCGTTGGTCAGCCCGCCCTCAAACAGGGGGCTGAACTCCCGCTGCAGATAGTCGTCCGCGCGGTCGATCAGGATATAATCGCAGTCCTTCTCGGCCATGTAGGCGACCAGCGTGTCCGGCACGCAGACGGCCTTGTAGTCGTAGAGCGTCCAGTTTTCGCTCTCGACCAGATTCATAAAATCGCTGTCCCAGCGGTCCTGCGTCTCGCCCAGGCGGCCATAGAAGCCGCCAAAGCCGTTCACGACCTGCGCGGTCAGCTCGTACCGATAATAATACCATCGCGTGGCGTCGTCACCCTGGCTGATGACGAGCACGCGGTCCGGCCAGCCCAGCACGGTGTTCATCGTGTCGGCGCGGTTCTGCACGTCGGCGCGCAGCGTGTACAGGCTGTCGGCACCGGACCAGAAGCCCGCCGCGGGCACACCGCGCCAGCAGAATACGGCAAAAATCACCGCCGCCGCGCCGCCCGTCGCCAGCTGCGCCAGCCGCTCCCGCGCGCCGCGCGCCAGCAGGCAGAGCATCGCCAGCATCCACGCCTGATAGTAGGGGGCCAGATAGCGGTCATAGTCCTTGAGCGCCAGTCCCTCCAGGTCGGAGAAGTTGTAGTTGTACAGAATCAGATGGAACAGATACAGCGCCGCAAAGCAGAACGCAAACCCCAGATGCGCGGCCAGCACGCGGCGGCGCGGTGCGCCCCTGTCGGCGGCCAGCCATGCCGCGGCGGCGACCATCGTAATGGCAGCCACAGCCATGATGCCGCCGCCCAAAAGGCAGATGCGCCGCGTAAAGAACGCGCTGCCCATGGCAGCCATGATCTGCGCGAACTTTTCGGTGCGGCCCATGCCCAGCAGCTGCTTTACGCCGCCGACCAATACCGCGCCGTAGCTCAGGCCCTCACTGCCGACGCTCGCGGCGGTGTCCGCCGTGGGGGTGACAGCCGCCGTGTAGCGGCCCCAGCTTGAAAACGCCGCCAGCACGATAACAGCCAGTGCGCCCGCCCGGAGCAGAGCCTTGGGGAACGCCTTTCTGCAGGGCTCGTCCGCGGCCAGCCACAGATCCAGCCCGATCAGGAATGCCGCGATCAGCCCGTAGGCAAAGCAGATGTCCTTGGTCAGCGTCAGCACGGCCAGCGGCAGCGCAACAAGCCAGTAGGCGATTTTGCGGCGTCCCACCGCAAAATACAGGCAGAGCGTGCCGCCGAACAGCATCGCCAGCGGCAGGTCTGCCATGGCGTTGACGTACTGCGCTGCGTAGCTGCCTGTGGGCGTGGCCGAGAAGAAAAACGGCAGCAGGAACCCCGCCGCAAACACGAGCACGCCGCCCGCCCAGCGCTCCCGCGGCAGGGCGGACGCGGCGGCCAGACAGGCCAGCGCCAGCGTGTCAATGGCGGCCAGACAGGCCCACTCAGCCCAAGGGCCGAAGGGCTGGAACAAAAATGTGATCAGACTCGTTGCCGGGTAGGTGAAGGACGCCTTCAGGTTGACCGGGTCGGCCACATAGAATGCGCCGCGCTCCACGACCATCTTGGGGGCCAGGCCCCACGCCGTGAACTCATCCCACTGGGTAAACATCGGCTGCTGTACACAGAACAGCAGCCAGATAAACGCAGCACCGCCTAAAAACAGCGTGAAACCGGGGACGGAGGCCGCTCTTTTCCAGGCAGCGGCCACCCCGGCGGGGCGGTATTGCACAAGCCCGACGACCCACACGGCGGCCAGCGCCAGCAGTACAGCCACAGCGCCAACGCGCAGGAAACCCGCAACCCCGCAGAGATACAGCACGACCACCGCGCCGCTCAATACCGGCAGCGGCAGCAAGGCGGGGGAGAGGGTAAACCGCTCCGCCAGAATCGCACAAGCCCCGCAGAGCAGAAGCAGCAGCGCAAGGGCGTAGAGTAGATGCAGCATGGGCGTGAGCCTCCTTTCATGTTGTGGTAAGCCTTCCCCCGTGGGGGAAGGTGGCCCGTAGGGCCGGATGAGGGGCGGCCTTGCCATAATTGCCCGTGAACGGCGTGCCGGAGCACACCCGCCCCTCATCAGTCACCTTCGGTGACAGCTTCTCCCCCGAGGGGAGAAGCCTTTTCTTTATTTATAAACCGTATACACCGGTCCCACAAAGTAATGCTGGAACAAAAGCACGGCCCCGGCAAAGGCATACCAGCCGCACAGCGTTACCGCCAGCGCCTCGCCCCTGGCCGCGGTCAGCCGCGGGGCCAGCACCCGCCGCAGCACAGCCGCCGCGGCCAGCACCAGCAGCAGCCAGACCGGCAGGAAATACCGCGTCTGCAAGCCGACGATGCGCACCATGCCCACCGGCGTGTAGGTGATGTACATGGCGGTCATCGCGCCCACAGCGTAGACCAGGCCGAACACGCCCAGCCAGCCCATGCGGCGTCGGCCCAGCGTGTCGGTCTGCGCGGTGCAGAGCATCGCCGCCGCCAGCAGCACCGGCGGTGCGGTGATGCTGATAAACGCAATCGGCATATCCTTCCAGCCGAACAGCCCTAGTTGGCCGAGGAACCCGTCGTTCTCATACAGTGTGCCCAGCAAAACCGCGATGTAACGCAGCGGATTTTTCAAAATAAACAGCAGCTGCGCACCGCCGTTCACGGTGGTGCCGCCCTGGCGGGCAATCGCGCCGTAGTTGTGGCGCAAAAGCGTGCCGTACTGCTCCACACCGAGGGTCAGCGCCAGTGCGCCCGCAGCGGTCAGTACGGCGTACACGGCGCGGTTGAAACGCACCTTCCACTCGGATTTCCGTAAAATCAGCGGCAGCACGACCCACAGCAGATTGATATACGGCTTGGTGCCGTTGGCGAACACGCAGGCCAGCGCATAAAAAAGCGCCGTCTTATCGTTCCATTCGTCCCGCGTCAGCAGGGCCAGCATGACGTAATAGCAGCCCAAAAGCGTCGCGTCGTAGCTCAGCGACGCACCCATGTAGAGCGACATCGGCATAAGCATAATGCACAAAAACGCGGGTCTGCATTTGTGCGCACTGCGCAGCGCTGCATAGCACAGCGCCGTGTAGGCCAGCAGGTTCACGAGCCGCCCACCGTACAGGCAGCCCAGTGCGCCAAGCCCAAACAGCCGCGCCAGTGCCATGCCCAGCGCGCTGGGCAAAAACGGCAAAATCAGAAAGCTGACCGGCTCGGTCACGCGCTGCGGCACAGAGTCCCTATACAACCAGGTAAGATACTGTTCAAAACTGTCCCGGATGCTCTCCACCCGGCCATCCTTGCCGTACTGCTTCAGCGCGTACCCGGCGGAGTTGAACGGCTGTTCGGCGTGGGTGTCGGGGTCGGTGCCCAGCCCTGCCGAGGTGTGCGCGTTGACCCACGCGCCGGGGAACGCCGCAACAAGCTCGTCCACGTCCTCGGGGTAGCCGCGCTGGGCATCAAAATCGAACCGGCCCATGGATATAGCGTAGGTGCGAAGATAATGGTCGGTCTCGTCGGGGGTCTGCATCGGCGGGTTGGCAAAGGCAAACAGCACGCCGCACAGCAGAATGCACGCCGCGCCCTTTTTGGCAAAGTCCCTGACCCGCCGCAGCGCCAGCGCCGCCGCACCGGCCAGCACGGCCAGCCCCACGCAAAGGCCGGTCACGCCCGCCGCAGATACGCCGCGGGCGTCCAGCCCATAGAACACGCGCCAGTAGTAGCTGACGACGACGCCCAGCGAGGCACAGACCGCCAACACGAAAGCCCACCGGGCGGCGGGCTGCTGCACGGTGGGTAGGGACAACTTCTTTTTGGAAACGTTTGACATAAAATCAGATTCCTGTAGGGGCGAGGCATGCCTCGCCCGGCTGTTCGCCGCGCCGCAAGGTATCCGGCTTGGCAAGGTCGGGGGCCGGGCGTACCCGGCCCCTACAGTGCATGAAAAATCTGCGATGTTACAGAATATACTGCCCGACCTTGTACTGATCCAGGTTGCCGCGCAGGAACTCGATGGTCGCAGCCAGGCCCTGCTCAAAGGTGTACTGGGGTGCCCAGCCGGTCAGCTCACGCAGCTTGGTGGAATCGCCCAGCAGGCGGTTGACCTCGCTCTTTTCGGGGCGTAGACGCTCGGCCTCGCAGACGATCTTGGCGTTCGGGTTGATCTGGGCGATCAGCTCGTTGGCCAGATCACCGATGGAATGCTCAACGCCCGTCGCAATGTTCAGCTCCTGGCCAATCGCGGCGTCGCAGTCGGCAATCGTCATAAAGCCGTTGGCCGTGTCCTTGACATAGTTGAAGTCGCGGGTCGGGGTCAGGCTGCCGAGCTTGATCTCGGTCTGACCGGCCAGCAGCTGGGTGATGATGGTCGGGATAATGGCGCGTCCGCTCTGGCGCGGGCCGTAGGTGTTGAACGGGCGCACGATGGTGACGGGCAGGTCAAAGCTGCGGTAGAAGCTCTCGGCCAGGCGGTCCGCGCCGATTTTGGTGGCGGAGTAGGGGCTCTGGCCCTGGAACGGGTGCTTCTCGTCGATGGGCACGTACTGCGCCGTGCCGTAGACCTCGCTGGTGGAGGTGACGAGCACGCGCTGGGTGTCCAGCTCACGCGCGGCGTTCAGCACGTTCAGCGTGCCCTTGATGTTGGTGTCCACGTAGCTGTCCGGGCTGTGGTAGGAGAAGGGGATCGCGATGAGCGCGGCCAGATGAAACACGCGCTCCTGCCCGCGCATGGCGGTGCGCACGCCGTTGGGGTCGCGCACGTCGCCCATGAAGATGTCGATTTCGCTGCGGATCTCCGGCGGCAGGGTGTCGATCCAGCCCAGCGAGCCAAAGGAATTGTACAGACAGAACGCGCGGACCTTTTCGCCGCGCTTAACGAGTTCTTCGGTCAGGTGGCTGCCAATAAAGCCGTCTGCGCCGGTGACCATAACGGTGTGTGCCATTGCTTGCTCCTTTTTAAAAAGGGGACAATGCCCCATATTTCAACTTTATTACAAAATAGTATAACCGATTTCGGGGAAGATTTCAACTGTAAGTTATGAATAGTGAAGGGGCGGCTGCGGGGAAAGCCCCTCAGGCCTCGCAGGCTCGGCCAGCTCCCCGCACAGCGGGGCGCCTTTTCTCGCGGGCTTCGCCCGCGCAAAAAGCCTCCCCTCTCAGGGGAGGTGGCCGAGCGTCAGCGATGGCCGGAAGGGCTCTGGCTGTGCCTGTTGCAGCACATCCTTCAAATTTGCGGCAAAAAATCCCTATTTTCCTATTGACATACGGTTAATTCCGTGTTATCATACAGTCAACCTACAAATCACATAGGTTTATTACAAAAAGGCAAGGAGGTGCAAAGTATATGGCTCACGTTTTCGGTGATCTGCTGCGTCAGAACTTCCGCTGTGGCCGAATGCCTAACTCCCGGGCAAATGCAGTCCGGGCGCGGGGCAATGCTTTGCACTGCCTGTAAAACCGGCGCCGCACTGCATATTCTGCCCGGGAGTTGTACCAAAACGACCCCCGGCTTTTCTTTTACAAAAAAACAGAAATAAAACAGAAATGAGGATTTTATCATGAGCGAGCGTAAACTGCATTTTGAGACCCTTCAGCTGCACGTCGGCCAGGAGCAGGCCGATCCCGTCACCGATTCCCGTGCGGTGCCCATCTACCAGACCACTTCCTATGTGTTCCCCAATTCCCAGAATGCCGCTGACCGCTTTGCCCTGAGGGCCGAGGGCAACATCTACGGCCGCCTGACCAACTCCACCGAGGATGTCTTTGAAAAGCGCATCGCGGCTCTGGAGGGCGGCGTTGCCGCGCTGGCCGTTGCCTCCGGCGCCGCTGCCATCGACTACACCCTTCAGGCACTGGCCCAGAACGGCGGGCACATTGTGGCGCAAAAAACCATCTACGGCGGCACCTCCAACCTGCTGGCCCACACGCTGCCCGCGTTCGGTGTGCAGACGACCTTTGTCAACGCCCATGATCTGGCCGAGGTCGAGGCTGCCATTCAGGACAACACCCGCGCTGTCTATATTGAAACGCTTGGCAACCCCAACGCCGACATCCCCGACATTGACGCCATTGCCGCTATCGCCCACAAGCACAGCATTCCGCTTGTCATCGACAACACCTTCGGCACGCCCTACCTGATCCGCCCGATCGAGCATGGTGCCGACATCGTTGTCCATTCTGCCACCAAGTTCATCGGCGGCCACGGCACCTCTCTGGGCGGCATCATCGTTGACTCCGGCAAGTTCGACTGGAAGGCCAGCGGCAAATTCCCCGCCTTCTCGGAGCCGAACCCCAGTTACCACGGCGTCTGCTTTGCCGAGGCTGCCGGCCCTGCCGCCTTTGTGACCTATGTGCGCGCCGTGATCCTGCGCGATCTGGGTGGCTGCATCAGCCCGTTCAACGCATGGGTGCTGCTGCAGGGTACCGAGACGCTCTCCCTGCGTCTGGACCGCCACAATGAAAACACCAAAAAGGTCGTCGAGTTCCTGACCCACCACCCCAAGGTGGAGAAGGTCAACCACCCCAGCCTGCCCGACCACCCCGACCACGCCCTGTATGAGAAGTACTTCCCCAACGGCGGCGCATCGATCTTCACCTTCAACATTAAGGGCGGCCAGAAGGAGGCCTTCGAGTTCATCGATCATCTGCAGATCTTCTCTCTGCTGGCCAATGTCGCCGATGTCAAGAGCCTTGTAATCCACCCGGCCACCACGACCCACGGCCAACTCTCCGATGCGGAGCTTGCCGATGTGGGCATCGGCCGCAACACGATCCGCCTGTCTATCGGCACCGAGCACGTCGACGACATCATCGCCGATCTCGATCAGGCGCTGAACGCAGTCGAGTAATTTGTAAAGACTTTTAGAGGGAACAGGGATTATATAGAATACCGCCGCCCGTGGGTTGCAAGCCCCATGGGCGGCGGGTTTTGTTTGCAATTTTTGCGGAAGTGTTGTATGCTTTGTAGGGGCCGGGCATGCCCGGCCCGCGGGCTTGCGGTCGGTACCCGCTGCCGGGAAACCTGTAGGGCGGCATGCCCTCATGCCGCCGCCAACCGCGCCATGTGACCCGTTTACGGTACGGCCACGCGGACGCTCACGGCGGGGTGAGGGCACCCCGCCCTACGCATACGAGACAAACGGTGCGCCTGCCGTATTACTGCAGGGCCGGGCATGCCCGGCCCCTACACCGCTACAAGGAAAAATGAAAACATGAATATCATCGAAATCACAGATTTATCCGCCCCCGAGCTGGCTCCTTACACCAGGCTCACCGAGGCCCAGCTGCGCAATAAGCTGGAGCCCGAAAAGGGTATCTTCATCGCCGAAAGCCCCAAGGTCATCGGCACGGCGCTGGACGCCGGGTGCGAACCGCTCTCCTTTTTGATGGAGCGCCGCCAGATCGACGGCCCCGCCGCGGGCGTGCTGGCCCGCTGCCCCGACGCCGCCGTCTACACCGCGGACCGCAGCGTACTGCAGGCCCTGACCGGCTACGCGCTGACCCGGGGTGTGCTCTGCGCCATGCGCCGTCCGCAGCCGCGCAGCGTCGAGGCACTGTGCAGAGACGCCCGCCGCGTCGCGGTGCTGGAGGGTATCGTGGATTCCACCAACATCGGGGCCATCTTCCGCGGGGCCGCCGCACTGGGCATGGACGCGGTGCTGCTCTCGCCGTCCTGCTGCGACCCGCTCTGCCGCCGTGCCGTCCGCGTCAGCATGGGCACGGTGTTCCAGGTGCCGTGGGCAACGCTGGGTGACAGCCCTGCCGACTGGCCCGAGGCCGGGATGGCCCGCCTGCACGCGCTCGGCTTTAAAACTGCCGCCATGGCGCTGGACAGCCGCGCCGTCAGCATTGATGATCCCGCGCTGCGCGCCGAGCCGCGCCTTGCCATTGTGCTGGGCACAGAGGGCGACGGCCTGGCCCGCAACACGATTGCCCACTGTGACTACACCGTCATGATCCCCATGCAGCACGGCGTAGACTCACTGAATGTGGCCGCGGCAGGGGCCGTGGCGTTCTGGGAGCTGCGGGCAAGGTAAAAAATAGCGAACACCGTAGGGGCGGATTCTATATCCGCCCGTGCCGCGCTGCCTTTGGCACAATTCCACGGGCGCATATGGAATGCGCCCCTACGGGTATTTCCCGGCAGTGTGCTGCACCGCAAACTTCCTCCGTCAATCTGCCACAAAAACATTACAAAACTTTTACGCCCTGCTGACCGAAACGTCGGCGGGGCTTGTTGTTTTTGACGGAGCAAAATGTTACAATAATTATACAAGCACGCAAAATGCGTGCAATAACAAATGCGGAGGTTTTCTTCCATGGGCTTCCTGAAAAAATTCACCAAAGACCGCGGAACCGAACTCATCAACGCCTACGACAAGCTCATCGGCATCCAATACCAGCTGATGGGCCTGGATAAATACGGCAAAATCCCGGAAAACCGTGTCCTGGCCCGCGTGAACTTCAACTACTACATGTTCCGCGACGGAGACGGAGTCGCCTACCTCGGAAACGACGGGACAATGCGCATGGTGACCGACCCTGAAAACGTTCTCAAGGGCGATGCCTGCTGGGGATTCTCCCACGAAGTAGGACACGTCATGCAAATGCGCCCGATGACCTGGGGCGGCATGACGGAAGTCAGCAACAACATCTTTTCCCTGCAGGTCGCAGCCAAAACAGGCAATGAAAGCCGCCTGAAGCGCCAGGGCAGCTACGACAAGGCGCGCAAGGAAATCATCGAAGGGGAAATCGCCTACCTGCAATCTAAGGACGTTTTCAACAAGCTGGTTCCCCTGTGGCAGCTCCATCTTTACTTTACCAAAAACGGACACCCCGACTTCTATCCTGACGTCATGGAGTACCTGCGCAACAACGCGGGAAACTACGGAGGGAACGACACCGTCAAATACCAGTTCGAATTCGTCAAGGCATGCTGTGACGTCACAAAAACCGACCTGACGGACTTCTTTGAGAAATGGGGATTCTTCAAACCCGGAAAATTCCACATCGGTGACTATGCCCAGTACGACTTTAACGTCACCCCCGAAATGGCGGTGGAAACGAAAAAGTGGATTGCCGGCAAAGGCTACCCGAAACCTGAAACCGACATCACCGAACTAAGCGAGTAACGTGATTCGGCAATCCCGACGATTCCTTTTAATCATCAAATATGCTGCAAACGGATAAGAAAACAGGGGATCAAGTTCAATTCTTTTGAAAGTATTTTTGATGATGGAAGATTATTAAGAAGTTAAACTCCCGCACCAAAGGGTGGAATCAGAAATGATTCCACCCTTTTTCATTTCTACATCCATCTCCCCTATCCCCAGCCATACTGGGTACGACAAATGGCATGCCCCCCTAGATTAAATGTATTCCCCCATTTGATAGCCTATCCAAGAATTGATATAATTGGCATACGTCTCCTATTTTGGTCAAACATCCAAACAGGAGGTAAAACAAGATGCTTTTTGATGAACCGTTTTTAGCTGGTTTGTCATCCGTATAGCGATGGGAGGATAGCGTGTTTCCCTGATGGTCACAAACGTGGATGGTGTTTCCCTCCAGTATGGCAACAACTTCAAAAGAAAATCTCTGCAGTTTTCCTTTTTGAGTGAAGCGAGTTTATCCTTCAGGGGATATTACACGGACAAGTGTTCCTTATTGGTATGCAGCTCCAATCATGACCTCATCCTGTCGTAAAACACGAGATTCGTAAGCGATAAAATTCAATAACTATCAGTTATTTTTGCCGAGGAGGAAAATGAAACTATTCTTCGGATTCGATGACTTTTTCAAAGAAATTCTGAGGCATGATTCCTTTGTCTGATCCGGTTTCCTCGGCATTCAAAAACTTAAATCCGATATTTCTCAGGATTTTGCCCCCTCCATCATAGTGGGCGGCGAGACCTGCTCCGGGTTGTGTAAAATGAAGCAGGAAGTAAGATTCTCCCTTTTTGCCCTCCAAATCGAAAAATTCCACGATTGCGGTACGGTTATCAATGATTTTGTAAATATAGCTGCCTGCCTGTTTTTGATATTCGCAGGTGAAAGGTGAAACAAAAAGTACTTCTCCTTTCATGGGCAAATCTCCTCCTTGCGTCCAATCGGTCAGTTGATGCGATTCCAGCAATATCTTCTCAATGAAAAGCTGTTCTTCGTTAACCGGTAATCCTGTTTTTCCTTCCGTTGCATGGTGTTGAATATGATCAGTATTAAATTGCAGTGTTTTTCCTACGATGGATTGGGCAGGCTTTGAGGAAAACCGGCTGGAATCTTCTAAATCAGGAAACAGGAGTGAGTGGACTTCGGGAATATCTTTTCGCCGGAGCTGCGGCTTGTCGGTCTCCAGCATGAACATGACGTTGCCGATCAGTTTTTCCTCCCCGTTCGTATAAACGGCCATTCCTGAATCCGGCGTTGTAAAATGAAGCAAAATATGAAGATTGGGAGCATCCAGCCCATCATACTTCTGGAGAATGATCATCCCCTTGTCCTTGCTCAGTTTCTTGTAGGCATAATCTCCTGATTGGCCCAATCCGGCTGTCCACGCCGAGGATGATGTAAATTTCAACGTCCCTCGTATAAAATCCTCCCCGTCTTCTCCTTTCCTCCATCCGGAAAGTTTCTGGTAGTGCAATAACTGCTGACCAATGGAATAATTATTTTCCGATCTCATGGAAAGATAAGTGGACACGGGGGGTTCGAAGACAAGGTTAAACGTGTTCCCATTAAAGACAAGGGAGCTTCTGGAACAGGATGCGGATTACCCTCTTGGTAAGGAATGGGCGGAGTATTGTTTGCTGACGGTGCCTGTATTGGAAGAATGACGGATTTTGTTTGTTTCTGCTCAATTGTACTGTCTGAATCACTACTTTTTCTTGTTCCAAAATAGAGGGGAACAGCTGCGATAAGTAAACAAACAATGATTATAGGCCAAACCCAGATGTAAGAACGCTTTTGTTTTCCTTCTTCAAGAAGGTACATTTTCCATTCCTCCGCTGATTGGAATCTATCCTCAATCTCCAGTCTGGTTGCTTTCCCAAGCGATGCCTTCAATGGCCTAGGATAGGAGTCCAGCTTTCCGTCCAATACGGACAAAAATGATCTTCCCAAGGCAAACAAATCCGACCAAGGACCAATGTTACCATCTCCCAAATATTGTTCGGGAGGAGAAAAGGCAGCCGAGGCCATCACGGTCATTGTCCTCGTCGGCAATCCTTCCAAAGCTGCACCAAAATCCAGAAGAACGGCAGAACCATCCTCCTTGACCATGATATTGGATGGTTTGATATCCCGGTGGAATACTTCCCGCAAATGCAGATAGGATAATATATCCAGAAGAGATAGGAGAAGCTTCTGAACCTGGTTCGGATCTTGTGAATGTTGAGCAAGCCATTGATCGAGTGTGCATCCTTCCGCAAACGCCATGACGATGTAGGCAGTTCCCAATGCCTGAAAGATATCATGAATACGGACAATTCCCGGATGATCCAAAGCGGCGACAATACGAGCCTCTCTGCAAAAGGAAGCAAGAGATCGGTTATAATCGTTTTCCTGTGATGAATCGGCAGGAATGACTTCCGCTCCATCTATATCTCTTTTACAAAGTCCAACCGGATAATGCTCCTTGAGGACTATTTCACGTCCAAGCTGCCGATCAATCGCCCAGTAGCTGATGCCGAATCCGCCTTGACCCAGTACACCCTTGATTTCATAGCTTCCCAGCAAAGTTCCGTTGGGAAGATGGCAACAAGACAATGGTAATGTTCCTCCCATAGGAAATGCTTATCCTGAAATCAGGATTGAGGAGGAAGAATGACTTTCCGTGTTTTTAGGGAATGAGTGGACGACGATTCTTCGTTGACAAGAGAGGAAATAGCCTGTGCCACCATATCGCCCAGAGATATTCCCTGCCGGGTTGCCTTGGCCTCAAGTTGAGCATAAAGTTCGGGAGAAAGTTTAACAGTAAGGGACAAGGAAGCATCTACCTGAACGCCGGGAATGGAACTGGGGGATGATGCTGATTGCCTGGTTGGCATCTGTACCATTACCCGCTTAATCAACTGTTGCTTCAAAGGAGGAATTGCCTTCTGGGACATCCAGTTGCGGACTGTAATTTCTGAAACTCCGCATTGATCCGCCATCCATTTGTAATCAAAACCATGGCTTTTGAGCCATTGTTTCACCTCGACCTTGAATGCGGATTGATCTCCCTCTTGCTTCATGCGAGGAAGTTTATCATAGTTTCGAAAGAAGACAAGGCATCTCTATTGGAGACATATTCTCTCTCTTAAAGAAGCGAATGGAGATGGCGGGCAACCAATTCTCCAAGAGAACAACCGGATTCCAGAGCTTTCCGGGACAATTTCGCATAATCGTCCAGAGATAATTCGAACTTGAAGCCATCTTCCCGGTTTCCTTCCACAAAGGTAACTGTCTTTTCAGAAGACTCAACCAGGCTCTTGAGACAATCAGAAAATCTTTTAGGAACACCTTTTTGAGACACCCATTGACGTACCGTACGTTCCGAAACACCGCAGAAAGAAGCAATGGAAGAACAATTCAATCCATTGTCTATCATCCATTTTTGAAATTCATTCGCAGACTGAGTACCTGTTCTATGTGTCTTCATGGCGTTACTATGCCACAAGTTTCACCCCAAGTAAATTATCTTTTTGCGATATTTTTGATTGCAAAAAATCTCTTTAAGAGATATATTCATGCCGTCAGCAGAGAATCCATTTGCAATCCATCCAAAGGGATTCTCTGCATATCCACAACACCAGACATCAAAACGATGAAAACAGTATTATTGGAAATTCAAGCGCAGCTCTCCTTTGTAATTGCGGAACTATGGATCTATCGACGTCGTCTATTCGGACATCAATATTTCCAAACAAGCACCATCTGCCAGTAGAGTAATCCCGGTAAATCTGAATCCAAATCTTATTGCGGATTGGTCGCTCTGGGGGACTCCTCCATTGAAGCGGCCAAAAAAAACGCTGGAATCACAACTGTTTCGGCAGTCGATACCAAAGTTTACAGTATTCTGGGAATCTACAACAAGTTCACGACTACTGTTTCCGGCAATTAACTGTACCCTAAATTATGTTTATCATCTATTTGCTTTTTGGTTGCTTGATCAAAATAGGATCAATTTTTCATATCATCAAAGTTCTAGGCGGTAGTGAAAATCAGAAGATAGGAGACTGTGTTAATAATCTTTCTTCAAAAACATTGTGCAAAAATTTTGGGATATGGTTGATATCGGTTATTTTTTGGATCGTTGTCTACTATATCTATAAAAAATTTGGGATCCACATACTTGACTAACCATCCAATATACTTTCTCAAAAAATAGAAATAGAGAAACAAGTGATCCTAATCAACGTTTTTCTAAGTTATTCATCTTCATATAAAAACAAAATGGCGAAAATAATATGGCTAGTTAAGTATATAAGTCCCATGATTATATTTCATTAATATTATTGAATTAGAATTATGAATGATTCTAATATTTTTGAGCAAATGGAAAATGCCATCGAAAATAATAATATAAAAAAATTTGAAGCATTGCTTTCATCAAGTAACAATAATCTATGTAATTCTTCAACCGATTTCAGGTATAGCCTTCTAATGAGGGCGGCACACTGTAATAATAAAAAGGCCGTTAGATTATTGCTTCAGACAGGGGTTGATCCCAATGCGAGCAATATATTTGGTCATACCGCTCTAAGGTTTGCACTTGTCAATAAAAACCTCGATATGGTTAACCTTTTGCTTCAGGCTGGGGCAGATCCTGACTATGCAGATGAAGTTGGGCATACGGATTTGATGTGGGCTGTAGGAACTAAAGTCCCGGATATTATCGATGCTGTTTTTAAACATAGCAAACCATCTTCATTCAATGCACATTTAAAATATGCTGTTCAAAACGATAAATGGGAGGCGGCTGCATTGTTATTAGAGCATGGAGCTGATCCCAATATATCATATGCCGACGATATCACATTACTACTCAAAGCAGCAAAAGAAGGTAGTCCAAAATTAGTGAAACTGCTTCTAAAATATGGGGCTGATCCCAACGTGGCAGATGAGGAAGGGACGACACCTTTGATGGTTGCCGCCGGAAATGCCCGCAAGAAAGTAGTGGAATTGTTGCTTCAATATGGAGCCGATCCTGATATTCCTGATAAAAATGCTCAAACACCTCTGATGTGGTTGGCTGAAAAACCCCACCGATTGAATAGAGAGATGTTGAAATCTTTTAAAATATGGGGTTTTGGAGAACAGGATGAAGACAGAAAATCCTACCAGTTCTGTATGAAAAAGGTCGAAAGTATTACGAAGATGCTTTTGAAAAAAAGGGTGGTTATTCAAATTCCGAATGCCCAATCCGCTTTGGTTAAGGCTTCTCTTTGGGGGAACAGTTGTATGGTGAAGGTATTGTTGGGATATTGCACTGATTCCAAAGTCCTCAATGAGGCGCTTATGAAAGCGGTTTCCGGCATGCTCCATTTTGTGGCTGATATGGTGATATTCCGTTCGGTTGATAGTCCATTAAAATTACATTTATCTTCCTATAAAGAGACCATCAAATTATTGCTTGAGGCTGAAGCCAGTCCCAATGTTCGAGATGAATTGGGAATAACGGCTTTTATCAAAGCTTCCCAAATCCCGGCCCCATTGGAGTTTTTTAAGATCTTTTTTAAATTTGGCGCTGATCCTCATGCGAAAAGTCTGTCCGGGACAACCGCATTGAATAATGCTGTACTAGTTGGCAATGTGGAGCTTATCATGTTTTTACTTGACGAGTATCATGTAGATGTCAATGCCTGCCATAAGCCTACAGGAATAACTCCGCTTATGGAAGCTGTGAGGAATGACAATGAAGAGATCGTAAAACTTCTTCTTCAGCATAAAGCGGATGCCGACCTCAAGGATATGGAGGGAAGGACTGCGCTGATTTGGGCGGCGAAAAAGAAACACTGGAAACTTATCTCCTTGTTACTGGAAGCATCGGGGAATGTGCTTGATGCGAGAGACCGAAAAGGAATGACGGCTTTGGCATATGCCCGTTGCAATGGGGCCCCCGATAGTATCACTTTCCTGTTATCGTTCTAATGAAAGCGGATCTTTAATACATCCAAAGAATACCAACATGATTACATATGATGAGTTAAAAGAGAAAATGAATCGTGTCCTTTTGAATGGAAGTCTGATTACAGATAAGAGGGGATCGTTCCCCATTGATGAGGCGCTCTATGAACAAGGACAATGGAATGAAGAGGGAACAGAATTCTGTCTGGGATCAGATCGTTACCATTTTTATCGGAATATTGAGATAGAAGAAGATAATCCGACAAAAATCCGGGATTTGAGTTCTCTGGAAGGCTGGGTAGATATTAAGTCATTACATGCTGTTTTGGCTGCTTTGGATCAAGTCGATGAAATTATTGTTGGAACCCCGGATGGATTAGTTCTTGCGAAACTGAATAAGGAATATCCCTATGCTCTTAATGAATTGCTCGATGATGCTAATGATATTGGAGAGAACTCTATTTCTTGCAATTTGTTCTTTGCTGAATTTAAGGTAAGAGAAGAATTTGATGAAGAATATAAAGAAATAACAGTGCAAGTATGTGTCGATATTTCTTCTTTTCTTTTAAAGTCAACGGCTTGTTGTGGGTATAGCAAGGGGATCAATTATGTTGATGAAGGATTTTCTTGTGTAGCAACAGTAGTTTGGGGAGAGGACTGTTGTCCGGAGGATGCAGAGATCTATTTTTGTCCTGTCAAAACAATCACACGACATGGCTAACTGATAGGAGCAATCCAACAAATATTATCATGATTACAGCATTTTTAGAACCGGGCACCACACACGTTAATATTTACTACAATAATAGACTTACTCTCCAGCCGGATTTTTGGCAATGGGAAGATATTCAGATCATTATCAGTGGAAATACTGTGCAAATTATCGGCAGATTATTGGGACAATCTCAGGTGGGGCATTATTATAAGTTTGATGATCAAGGCAATTATAGCGGTCCTTACTGTATGTCTTTTTGAAGAATAAAATAATTCAAATGAATACCTATACAAAAGAGGATTTGAAAAAAGCTGTTGTTCAGGGCGATAGTGAAAGGACGAAAAAATTATTGAAGTGTGGCATATCTCCCAATGTAACAGATGAGAAAGGAGTTCACTGTCTGCATTTAGCATGGAGAAGAGATCATACGGAAATTGCAGATTTATCGTTTCAATACGAAACAAATGCCGGAGGACGGGAAATAGGAAAAAAAGAATCCCTTTTGTCGATAGTATTGAATAATAATCCTCTTAGGAAAAGCCATTTGGAAATCATAAAACTTTTGATCCAATATGGAGTAACGCCTGACACGGCGAAAGATGTAGATATAGGCTGGAGTCTTAGAGATTATTTACTCGAAGATGATAATGCTCCCTCTTCAAAGGAGAGCGAACCTTCATTATCCGAACTAATAGAGGAAAACATCTATGCGGATGATCCTAAACTGAATGACGAGGAGTTACTGGAACTGTTGGAACTTTTACTGCAATGCGGTTTTGGCAAGAATACAAATCTGTTGGATCTTTTTGTTTGCGGCCTATTCTTCGATACTAATAGTATCAATTATGGATGTGAGCCTCGTTGTACAAGCATCCTTTTAAAGCATGGAGTTACGCCCAATATGACAGATGAAAATGGAACGACAGCTTTTATGCATTCTGCACAGTTCCCATTTTCTGGTGAAATTGCTGACTTGCTTTTGGAAAAAGAACCGAATCTTCTTCCCGAGGATAAGAACGATAAAACGACACTTATGTATGCGTCTGAAGGAACCAATATGGGAATTGCTCTTAAATTGCTCCAAAGGGGTGTACCGGTTAATGCGGTAGATGGCTTGGGCAAAACAGCTCTTATTTACCTCCTGCAATCGGACTTTTATGATGAAGGTTGTGACGATGAAGGTTTCCAATTATTGAATGCTCTTCTTGAGAATGGAGCGGACCCGAATATAAAGGATAAGGAGCAAAAGACAGCTTTAATGTATGCTGTAGAACACAATTACAAAAAGGCAGAAGAAATATTGAATAATAAAATTAAAACAATTGAAATATCATGATTATAATTCCTAAAATTCAAAACGAAAAACAGGTGCACTTATACAATGAAAAAGGGCATTATATTACGTCCATTACCATATTACAGGGAAATGCCGTCATTGCGGGATCTCCGATGGTAAATGGAGATTGTATTGGTGTGCCTCTTTCCAATGGGCGCACAGTTATCTATCAATTTAATGAATCATCCAGAAGTATTACCTACAAGAGAACCATTTAATCTGATGGCTGTTCTTTTCATTAATTTGTTTTAGAAGAATCTGGCGTGAATATTACAGCATGACAAAAGTATCGCTTTCTCAGAGCATTCATGGGTGTCTGTTTGGCTTAATGATTGGAGACGCCTTAGGAGCATCCGTGGAATTTATGCGGGCTTCGGAGATTAAAACCTTGCACAAGTGCGGGGTACGAGAAATGCAAAATGGAGAGGGACTTTGTAAAGCACGAAAAGTGGGGGTTATTACTGATGATACAGAAATGTCCCTGTGCCTGATGGAGTCCTTAATTTCTGCGAACGGATGGAATAAATCAAGGGCACGATATAATTATCGTATTTGGTTGCTTTCGGCTCCTCCTGATGTCGGAACGACTATCCGAGATAGCCTCTTTGGAAGCATTAACCCAAAATCCCAAGCAAATGGGGCTCTAATGCGTATTGCTCCCCTCGCATGCTGGGCTGCTACACATCAAGGATTCGATTGGGAAAAAGCCACAGCGGAAGATGCAATGCTTACTCATGTTAATCAGGTCTGTATAGACGCTAACCTTGTTTATGTATATTCTTTAATACGGGCAATTACCACCCGGGTAAGGAATGTAAAAAATCTTTATGAGGAGTCTATTCTTTGGGCTAAAGAGCATAAATTGTCTGAATCAGTGATTCACTGTATGCTTGCAGCTTCAAAAAATCCTCCTGAATACGATGGGGAACACATAGGTTGGGTACTGGTTGCCTTGCAGGGAAGTTATTATCAATTGCTGCATGCCCGGAATTTTGAAGAAGCGCTGATCAACACGGTATCTGCAGGGGGAGACACGGATACAAACGCTGCCATTTGTGGGGCTTTACTAGGAGCTTTCTACGGAATCAGACAAATTCCGCAAAGATGGATATCTCAGGTTCAGAAATCCAACCCTCAATCAACAGAGGATGTTCAAATATTTTTCAGAGAATGCATGGGAATGTAATATGAACAACTTTCTGCTCAGCAGATAACAAATATCCAAGTTCTTCTGATATCATATGCTTGCACTTGTTCTTATATTTCTGATAAAGGCGCTCTCCATCAACTATATTAGTCCCTGTCATCTTCAAAGATCCTTCTCATACAGGGTACAGCAAATGGCAAGGCACCCCCATCTAATCAAATACACTCCCCCAATTAACTGCCTATCCCCATTCTTCATCAACATATACAGAGAGACTCCCACATGAAGGGGGCACTTTTTCAAACGCTTAGGAAATGTTTTTCTCAAAAAATGGAAACTTTTTCTCCATTAGGAAATGTATCAAATGGAAAAAGAGGAAAGTCCATTCAGTCATTTGTAAGGCAAAAATAATTTTTACGGTAATTTTTCAGATTTGCGTAGGTTAATACTCATCATACCTATGAAATCCTCACAAACGATTCTGGCAACATTCAGAATAAAAGACTCCCCACCGACAGGTAATACAGCATACAATTGACCAGAAACATGGCACAATTCTTCCATGAAGATTTTGTACGAAGCCATTTTTAATTAAACATTTCCTTGTCACCACTCAAACTATCCTCATCACTTGAAATCAAAGGAATACGGGGTAATTAATCCTAAATTGATTTCTACGGAAATTATTCAGAAAGGAAGGTAATTGGTAAGGGGATATGCTGAAATATCCGTACAATCAATTCTGGAAATGTTCAGAATAAAATAACCTGTGTATAGATGGTTCTCCATATACTGCAATCTGCCCTTCCTCAAACATGGATTCTCCAAATGATCATATACAATGGAGTAATGGATAGTAAAAATGCTTATAAAAACGTGTTTAAATTTTACAAATACATTGCAATGATCAAGTTATGAAAAATATGGTCTCATACAATGTATATTAAAAATAAAGAGAGAGTTTTCAAATGTATACTGCTGTATTCCATGTATTGCTTCCCCGGAAACCATATAGTATTCATAAGAACAAGGAAACAAATAAGTTACAAGAAAAATGATCTCACTCCATGTATGAATATAATAATTCTCAAACGTATAATTACATGACCAGATTACAGGACTTTCAAGGTTAACTTATTTTGTACGAAGGTATTTTTAATTAAATAATCGAAAGTAATTAATCCTAAATAATTTTTATGAAGATTATTTAGGATATAGGGAAGATATCAATGAGTAACATAGGGATCAACTGTGGCTATACGATGTTGGTACAATAGTAATATCATTTTCTAATCTTTTTACTGGTTGTGTATCTATTCTATTTTTAGGAATACTAACAGAGAAAGTAATTCTATTATCAACTCCATAGTTTTCCCAAATAGTACCTTCATGTGCAAGAATTATCCTTTTTGCTGTATATAATCCCATTCCCGATCCATTTACATGCAATTTTCTGGCTTGAGGAGTACGCTTGCCAAATTTATACATATCAAGCCGTTCTAGCTCTGAAGGAAGTTTAATCATAGAAAAATTTGAAATGCTCACAACTAATCTATCTGTTTCAAAAAGAGAAAAAATTTCAACAGTTCTGGAAGGATGGGAGTATTTAACAGCATTCATTAGAATATGTTGTACACACAATTTAAAAGCCCTTTTGTCTCCAAGTATAGCAAAATCTCTAGTTTTTTCTTTATCATATTTTATAATAATATCAACTTCTTTTTCACGAGCTTCAGACTCCAACGAAGTGGAAACTTCATTTAGTGCTATAGATAAACTGAACCAATTCTCAGAACGTAAGGAGTACTCATCATTGAGTGTTATTTCTAATGAATCTGTTAAGGCATATGCATTTAACAAATCCATTCTAGCTTCATCAGCCTTATGTCTAAGGTAATCATCGGCAGAAGAACGTGTGGCAATAATTCTTAATTTGGCATTAATAGATTGGATTTGGGTTGCCATATCATGCCCTATTTCTCGAATAAATAACTTAGTAGTGTTAAGTTTATAATTATTTTCTTTCTGTTCAATTTTAGCCTTAAAATAATCCTTAAAAAATGGGAATGCATTTCTAACCGATGGAAGCAAATAATCATTATTTGATATAATGCTTTTTATGACGGCAATTATGATATAATAATAGTTTTCCTCTAGTTCGTAATAACATAAAACACGACATTTTGAATCATCGTACTTAATTAGCTCAAAAATATCTGTAAAATCTTTTTTATCGATAGAAATTCCATGTTGATTTTTAGTATGAATTAAAATATATTTAACAAAATTTACAAAAGCATATTTTTTTGCATTTTCAAAAGGATCTATAGGAATTCCATAATTTGAAGCAATAGTCAGATCTAATTCGTCATTTATATTTTGACGTAAAAATAGAGAAAAAACCATTGGTTTATTATTATTACATTTACTATCTAGTGAATCTAGAAAAAATTTCCATAATAATTTCTCAGTTGGCTCTTGTGCTCTTGTTCTCATTACTCAATAATTGCATTAATAGTTTGTAATAATTCTATTGGATCTATAGGTTTCCGTATAATTTCATCTACTAAACCATGAAGAATCTGAGGCAACGGATGTCTTGTTCCTGTTAACACGCAAATTTTGAGATCAGGAAATTCTTCTTTCACCTTTTTAATAAAAAATACACCTGCCTGATGTTCATCCAAGTCAGGATCATCTCCCCACGTAGCATCCCAACTAATTTGTATATCTACTATCAATAACGTAACTGGAGCAGCTCTCAAATATTTTAGAGCAGAACTAGGATGAGGTACAATATGCACATAATATCTATCTTGGAAAAAATAGAATGTATCCCTTAACTTATCTACTTCGTCATCTACACTAAGAATTATAGGCTTACTTCCTCTACTTAAAATATCATTCTCTATTTTTAAATAATTCAAATAGAATGGATTGACGGATGACAAATTAGGATCTCTTTTACATTCAATTTCTACATTATACTTTCTTCTTATGATTTCTCTACATTGTTCATCATTTAGTGCCTTTTCTATAGGTCTACACACTTGTAATAGCCAATGAGAAATACTCTCTTCTTTAGCTGGAAGAACTGCTGGTTTTAGGTATATATAGTTGGTACCATTTAGATTAGCATAATCATACGTATTCCCTAATTCCCATTGCTTAGTAATTATATGTTTGTACCAATTCCATTTCGATAGAGGTTCCATATCTTCATATAAACTATTAAAAGCACTAATGGGAGCTCTAGAAGGACCAATATCCATTTCATCTGCTAGTCTTAATAAAGCTCCCAAATATTTAATTTTTTCAGGTAATTTTGAGAGTTTTATACTACGGTGAGCTTCTCCTATTGAAATGATTTTTTGTATAGTGTCTAAGTCGAACCCGATTTCCGCAAGAAAAGATGATTTTTGTTGTAAAAAAGATTTTATAAGATTATGATGCTTTATTCTAATAGCATTTTCTAGCTTTGAAGGATCATCTAAATCTGAGCTATCTTTTTTGAGTTCATCTAGAGTAAAATCATTCAAAGCAGTTAACATCCCAACATCATGTATACAAATAGCAGCACAAAGCAAAAATAAATCTCTATTATCTATTTTAATTCCGCCATTAATTAAAATGGCCAAATTCTCAAATATATTATCTGTATGGACTCTTCCATGAATTGTAAAAAAGTTAAATCTAGGACTGAATTCGTGCCATCCATCAGATTTATTTTTAAGCAATTTTAAAAGCTCTAAATCTCTTTCAGGAAGTCTTTGGCATATATCTAACATAATCACTTAGCTTAGGAAAGTACTGATACCAGTATCAGTTTCTCATACAATTATGTCCAGTTTATTTCCCCATTTTTTCCCCATACCCCTACAAACAAAAACCGCAATATACTCATCACGAATATATTGCGGCGGAAAATTAATGGCGGACAGGGAGGGATTCGAACCCTCGGTACCGGTTTGCGGTACACACACTTTCCAGGCGTGCTCATTCGACCACTCTGACACCTGCCCGTTGGAGATTGTGCTAGATAGGAAAGCAGGGATAGAATAACGGCAGAAGAGAGGTTTGGCAATCTTTTTTTCATCTGGAAGGAATTTTCCGTTTTCCCCGAGTTTTTTCACGTTTCCGGCGGTTGCTCGAAAAGGATGAAAAGCGCCCCGGCAGCGCGAGAAAATCTTCAACGGGCATAAACAGCAACGAAGCGTATTTTCAGAAGTTTTGAAAGGAACAGGTTTCCGTGGTTCACAAAAATTATCCATGAGGGCATGGCAGACTTCCTCCCTCCCTGCCCTGTTTTTCCCGCGGGGCAAATAAGAATTTTTCTCTTTCTCCACCTTTACGGCTTCCGTGCAATCGGGAAAGGTTCAAGCAAGAACCTCTATTGATAAGCTTGCTTCCGTCCGGGCTCCAGGATTGACCAGCAGCCGTTTGAGAAGTTTCAGGAGCGAGACGGAAAGAGAAGACTGAAGGATTCCGGAAGCCCAGGGTTCCGAGAGTTCCGGAAAGGCGCGGCAGAAATGGGAATCCATGCTGTAAGAAGAGAAGGCGGGACATGCCGTTTCACCGCGTATCATCATTTCCGCGGCTCCGCATTCCTCCCGTCCTCAAAAAAGGGCAAAGGCTTCCGGCATGTCCCGGAAAAGGCGTTTCCCGACCGCACTTCCCCCTTGACGGATGCCCCAAAGACGGGTTTGCTAGTCCTGCGCATGGGAGAGTCCTTTTACACACGCACCACGGAGGCCCCCTCCTCCGCCTTCGATTTGTCCCTCAGACCGCCCGCTTTCAGCGAGTTCTGCGGCCAGGAAAAGATTAAGGACCGCCTGATGCTGATGGTGGAAGCCGCCAGACAGCGCGACGACGTGCTGGATCACATCCTGTTGAGCGGCCCGCCGGGCCTGGGGAAGACGACGCTTGCCAATATTATCGCGAATGCCGTCGGCTGCCGCATTCATACGACTTCCGGCCCCCAGATTGAAAAGGCGGGAGACCTGGCCGGCGTGCTGACCAATCTGGAAAAGGGGGATATTTTGTTTATTGACGAGATCCACCGCCTGCACCCGGCCATTGAGGAGTATCTGTACCCGGCCATGGAGGATTTCCGGCTGGATATTATCATCGACCAGGGGCCGAACGCCCGCTCCATCCAGCTCAACCTGCCCAAGTTCACCCTGGTGGGGGCCACCACCCGCGCCGGGATGCTGACCAGCCCGCTGCGTTCCCGCTTCGGCCTGGTGAACCGGCTGGATTATTATACGCGGGAGGAGCTGTGCGCCATTATCGAACGGTCCGCGGGGCTGCTGAACGTGCCCGTGGACCCGGAGGGCGCCCTGCAGATCGCGCTGCGCTCCCGCGGCACGCCCCGCGTGGCCAATTCCCTGCTGCGCTGGGTGCGGGATTACGCCCAGGTGCGCGGCGACGGCGTGATTACGGAGCAGTTGGCGCACGACGCCCTGACCATGATTGAGATTGACGACGACGGCCTGGACGAGATGGACAAGCGCCTGCTGGAAGCGATGATTTACAAGTTCAACGGCGGCCCGGTGGGCCTTTCCTCCCTGGCGGTGGCCGTAGGGGAGGACGCTTCCACGCTGGAGGACGTGCACGAGCCTTTCCTGATTATGCAGGGGTACATCAGCCGCACCCCCAGGGGGCGCGTGGCGATGCCCTCCGCCTATCTCAAGATGGGAGCCGCGCCGCCCGCCAACGGCCAGGGGTGGCTGTTGTAAGCCATTCATTTACGACATGGAAGGAGCCCTGCGTTTTATGCTGGTCATCAGGCCCTCTTTCTTTTAGACTGTTTCCACATAAAACGTCAGGACGTTTTCTGTTCATCATACGCCCAAAGCTATGGCCGCACATTCTGATATTCCCTTTAAAAGACTGCCCGTCAAGATTATCGGTACGGGTTCCTATGTTCCGGAACGCCGCCTGACCAATGCGGATCTGGAGAAGATGGTGGACACTTCCCACGAATGGATTATTGAACGCACGGGCATTGTGGAACGCCGCATCGCCGCCCCTGACGAGTACACTTCCCATATGGGGACGAAGGCCGCCCAGCGCGCTCTGGAATCCTGCGGGCTGAAGCCGGAGGATATTGACCTGATTATCGTCGCCACCATCACGCCGGATACGTTCACACCTTCCACTTCCTGCTATATCCAGGATGCTCTGGGAGCCAAGAATGCCGCCGCCTTTGACATTTCCGCCGCCTGCTCCGGCTTCCTGTTCGCCATGAAGACCGCCGTCCAGTACATCGGCACCGGCCAGATGAAAACGGCGCTCATCATCGCCGCTGAAAAACTTTCCACCGTCGTCAACTGGGAGGACCGCAGCACCTGCGTCCTGTTCGGGGACGGCGCCGGGGCAGCCGTGCTCCAGGCTTCCACAGGGGAAGAGGGGGAAGGTTCCGTCCTTGCCACGGATATCGGTTCGGACGGCTCCCTGCATGACCTGCTCCAGATTCCGGGCGGCGGCTCCCGCTGCCCCACCACAGCGGAAAACGCCCATGAACGCCTGGCTACCCTGGCCATGCGCGGCAATGAGACCTTCCGCCATGCCGTCACGCGCATGAAGGCTTCCGCCGCCAGCGTCATTGAACGCGCCGGCCTCACGGCTGACGATATCCAGCTGATTATTCCCCACCAGGCCAACCTCCGCATCATTAACGCCGTAGCGCAGCGCCTCTCCATTCCTGAAGATAAGGTGTTCGTGAACATTGAGAAGTACGGCAACACATCCGCGGCCGCCGTCGCCATCGCTTTTGACGAAGCGCGCCGTTCCGGCAGATTCGGCAAGGGAGACAACGTCGTCCTGGTCACATTCGGCGCCGGGCTTACCTGGTCCGCCGCCGTTATCCGCTGGTAATATTCTTTTTCACCCCCCCATCATCATGACCACTGAACCATACGGCAAAAAAAATCCGTTTCCCGCTCCCGTCCTCTCCGTCAGGCACATCACCGGGGAAGGCAGCCCCAAGGAAACCATCCACATTGAATACAGCCTGGACGGTTCCGGGATGAATTATATTGCCGGGGACGCCCTGGCCGTCATTCCCGCCAATGATCCCGCCCTGGCGGACGCCCTGATTGACAAGCTCGGCCTCAGCCCGGATTCCCAGGTTCCCACGCCCGAAGGGGAAACCGCAAGCCTGAAAGACGCCCTGGTTCACTGCTATGACATTACCAATGTCAACAAAGCCCTGCTGACCAAGTGGGCCGCCGCCTCCGGCAGCCAGGAGCTGGACACGCTTCTGGCCGGGGATAAGGATGCCCTCAGCGATTTCCTGTGGGGCCGGGACGTGCTGGATCTGGCCACGGAATACCCCGCTTCCTTCGAATCCGCGGGAGATTTCGTCGGCATTCTGAAAAAGATCATGCCGCGCCTTTATTCCATCGCCTCCAGCCCGAACGCCCATCCCGAACAGGTTCACCTGTGCGTGGGCGCGGTGCGCTATACGGCCCGTGACCGCAAGCGCGGCGGCGTTTGCTCCACCTATATGGCGGACCGCCTCCAGCCGGGCCATACGGCCAGGGTATTCGTACATACCAACAAGAATTTCCGCCTTCCGGAAGACGGGGACACCCCCATCATCATGGTGGGCCCCGGCACCGGCATCGCCCCTTTCCGGGCATTCTGGGAGGAACGCGCCGTTTCCGGCGCCAAGGGCGGCAACTGGCTGTTCTTCGGCAATCCGTACAGGGCTACCGACTTCTGTTATGAAGACGAGCTGAACCAGTTGACCGGCACCGGCAAACTGAAGTTGTCCGTGGCCTGGTCCCGGGACCAGGAAAAGAAGGTGTATGTGCAGCATCTCATGGTCCAGGAAGGCGAAGAGCTCTGGAAATGGCTGGAAGCCGGCGCCTGCTTCTACGTCTGCGGGGATGCCTCCCGCATGGCGAAGGATGTGGACAACGCCCTTCATGAAGTCATCCAGACCTGGGGCCATAAAACTCCGGAGGAAGCCGCGGCATATGTGGCGGATATGAAACAGCACCGCCGTTACCAGCGGGACGTGTACTAATTCGGGATCTCCCCCTTGAGC
>ERZ827088.678-NODE-678-length-47714-cov-71.394511_pt1 | contig 47714 bp, 61 predicted proteins | sample MGYA00519922_ERZ827088 | MGnify/ENA primary metagenome ERZ827088 (study PRJEB31778, sample SAMEA3449254) | human gut metagenome | biome: human gut; feature: human-associated habitat; material: faeces | place: United Kingdom | collected 2010/2012 ...
AGTCCCCCCAGAAGTGGGGAAATTATATCACCACTGTTGTGATTTGTGACCAAGATTTCCATTCTCCCCAATAAATACGTATAAAAATAGAATTAGTATAATCGCAACAGATTTGCAATATATTCCCATTAGCTGTTTTAAAAACTAATAAAATCCCCCCTTTATACACTGATGGTCCATTAATAAAGCCCGTATCAGAAAATACCCACATACCTGAAATCGTATAATCATTAAAGTCTAATGTGTTGCCCTTGCTTCTTTCAAGAAAACCATTTTTAGACATTAATCCATCCTTATTGGCTGTTACTGTACCAATCAGTCCCCCCAGGATTGTAGCTAATTGCTGTTTTGTAACTTTTGCCACGTCATTTCCTTTTACAACCAACGCATAATCAAAGTCCGTCAACTGCGATACTTCATTTAATTTTTTATCTGCCATAATCGTATTTTTTTTAATTATTTATTACTACTTGATTTTCTACCACTTGAACATAGCCACCCGAAACAAGATTTTCCAAATCGAATGCCATGCCTATTCCACTGTCACGGATACAGAGATAAAGAACTTCCTTATCGGTGTAATACTTGCCTTCTTCCAGTACCATATTATGTACCCAAGGTATAGGATCATCCAATGTACCGGAGTGTTCTATCTGCACAACCTTGTACAAGGATTCCGTACCCGTTCCCGGCTTCCAGTCCTCCTGCGGTGTATGTTTCTGTACAACCTCGTAGAGTGTACCATCATAGCGGAACCGGAACGACACATCAACTTCCGTACCTATCAGATCTTCCCATGCCGGAAAATAGTCTTTCTTTAACAATGCTTCTTCTGTAGTAAGCCCGGCATTGTTGATATTCGCTGAGATATCATTGAACAACGTATCCACACGGTCAAGTGCTTCAACGTCTATAGCCGCCACATCAATAAATGATGCTTCGGCAATCATCTGCTCCTTCTGCTTCGATGTGATCTCTTTCCACACAGCCACATCCTCAGGGCTGTTTATCAACACCTGATTTTCAAATCTTCGTTCCGACAGAGGCATATCCTCGGCCTGTGTCAGATAACAATCATAACCTGCTTGTAATATCATCCTTGTTCCTCCTTTTCTTTTGTGTCCAAATAATCGTTTATGGAATCCGCATAAACTCCCGAAAACAACGGCGTACAGTCGCGTATAATTCGTATTTCCCGTTCATCGTAATCTACTTCTCCTTTGCCAGAGTAAATCTTATGAGCCAGAGAACTGGCGGCTATGCCCGGAACATTTGTGTATATGGCATTAGCCAATGACTCCGCAATATCCATCTCAACTCTGATATCCTTCTTTATCCCTGTGTAACAAGGAAATTTTGTAAAATCTATTTTCATAATTTATATTTTTAATTCCAACAATCAATCCAGTTCATAAACCACTTGTTATTATGCTTGTCATAATACATTGCTGCCGCCTTTGACTTGGCCAAACCTATCGAAGTGCTGACCTCCCCGGAATTCCAGCCGACAAGATTTGTTCCGGCTATGGTCACATCACCACCAGAAACGTTTCTTATCCAGTAGAACTGCCCGTCTTCCGCAGTGGACGGAACAGTCAGCGTAATACCGGACGTTACAGCCATGATAACACTATCCATCACTGACAAAGTTGTGCTCTTGCTTATTCTGCGCAATCTGAGCCTAAACCCACAGATGTCCCCCTTGACGATATACAACGCATGATTCCCGGTATACTGAAAATCATTATCATCATAAGCATGGGAACCTTGTATGTCAAAATACATGCCCACATTGCCATACGCCGTATTCGTTATATTCCTATTAACCGAAATACGGGATGGGCATAATATTGCCCCCCCACTAGATGAAGGAAAAGTATCCGCTCCAATAAACACGCTTGAATAACTTCCGGTAAATCTTACCAAGTTGGCGGAAAGGAGCATGGCATTATTCCCGGAAACCGATTCCATACTTGAGGTGGAAATATTGAAACCGCCAATATTTCCACCTGTGGCAGTTATTGTCCCCGTGATATTTGCCTTCGTTGCAACAAGATTCCCTTCCTGATCCACCCGGAACGGAGCACTGCCCGGAACACCACCGCCAGCCCATATCCTTACAGGTGTCGTACCGGCTTCCTTGCTGCTTCCTCCTGTAAGACCGGCTACGACATTATTATTCGAATCCTTTATTATCAGTTCATTCCCTTGGACGAAATCAAGACTGGCGTTCTTGGCAATAATAAGACTGGTATAGATGGGACCAACATTACTTAATTCCGTCCAGTAGGTAGTGTTAGTATAGGTTATAGAAGACGAAGATGTATGTGTTTTAATACACTTATAAACATCCCATCCGTCCACCGCACTATTGTTTCTCACCATTACGATATCAATATACCGCGTGCCGCTTGTAAGGGCTTCGTCATTTCTGTACGTTACCCCGGTTGTCCATTCGGAATCCCGTATGATACAGCCCTGTATTCCTTGTACGCCCTGATCTCCCTTATCTCCTTTGTCCCCCTTTTCACCATCATCACCCTTGTCGCCTTTTTCTCCGGTATCGCCCTTCTCAGCCCATACGTCATATTCGGCTGTATTCACTTCACCCGTCAAGCAGTATCCGCCATCGCTGAACGTGAACCGGTTGCCGGCATTATCCGTCCAACACCACAAGGGAGGATTCGTAGTGGATGCCTTGGCTACATAAGAGCCACCACCCATCGAAACGACACCCATCTTGGGAACGACCATTCCGGTCTTGAACTGCCCCATCTGGGTGTAACCCTGTCCATCCACGCCATCCTGAATCATCGGCACGCTCTCTATATCAACCAATACACCTTTCGCATCATAGAATGAAAATATGATTTTGGAAGAAATGGATGAAGAAGGAATAGAGGCACCATTACTGGTACTGATTTCAGAACCGTTATCTATGGCGTATTTCAAGGTTCCATCCGTAGTGACTTCCGAAACACCGCCAACTGTTTTCATCCTCGTTGCAGAAATCCCGGAAACGGAATACGTACCGTCTTTCTTCTTCACAATATTGCTCGCCGAAGTGACCAGACTATACAATACCGCATTCTTACCGCCACGTACACCGGCAAGCGTGAACTTGAGTACACGTGACTGTTCCACACCGTCAGCCATAGCCTTCACGGTAATTGATATCTCAGTACGGTCAGCAAGAGCCGTTCCTTTCGCTACAGATAATGTAATATCACCCGTAGACAAGTCATAAGAGGATGTTACACCTGTCACGCTCTGCACGGATATGGAGGAAAGGGAAAGCTTTGTTGCTCCGTTCCACATGGATGCTGTTGTCGTAATTGACACCTCATCCACAGTTTTCCCATTTTCGTCCAATGCAGCATTATCCATCTGGTTATCCAAGTCGGCACTGATCGCATTGAACGAATGGTTAGCCCACGGTTCGGGAGTAGAGAAAGCACCCCATATACCGTCCTTCTTCGTTCTTTTGCTTACCCATTCATAGGGTATGCTTGCCGACACGCCTACAGGATCATCATTCCAGCCGGAAGGCACATAATCGTCAGTCTGTGATGTTTCCGGAGTGGAAGGTCTTGTATTCGTCGTGGTGTTCGTGAAGATAAACTCATGATCTTTCGCATCCCTTCCGTCTTTTCCGCTTTGGACAAGAAGTTCATATTCATCGGTATTTATCTCTCCTGTAAGACAATAACCGCCATCGCTGAACGTAAACCGGTTGCCGGCATTGTCCGTCCAGCACCATAAGGGAGGATTTGTAGTGGCTACCTTGGAAAGGAATGAACTTCCTCCCATTGTAACGATACTCATTTTGGGAACAACCAAGCCGGAATACCACGGACCGCTATTGGTCACGCTCACACCGTCCTTTCCCGGTGCTCCCGGTGTTCCCGTATCACCTTTAGACGCAATTTCCAGCCAGTCGCCATTAGATCCCGGTACAGAGGACGAACCATCCTCATTGATACACGCCCACATGCTTCCGTTATAAGACAAGCTGTCGTAGTAATCGTAATGTACGCCAGGTATATAGCCTTCCTCACGGAAATTCAAAGTCTGCACAGGTGTTCCATCCGGCTTTATCTGCTTGATGATACCTGTCATATATATATTATTCAGATACATGGAATAACCGTCCATGTTCAGTCCGAATATATTCAGATTGGAAAGGTCGCCATATTGTAGGGCAACATTGGCGGCGGAGATCTCCCATGTATTCTGTTTCCACAACATACGGGTGTAAGTCCTTGTTTCGTAGACTGAAGTCTGGCGCTCCGTATTAGTGAAACTACCGTATGCCACGAAAGTCATCATCTCAAAAGGGTCGAAAGAAGAAGACCACGATGAAGAAGTGGGGCGCAACTGGTACTTGAATATTTCGTTTCTTTCACCCGTAACTTCCGTAATCGTGAAATATACTGTACAGAATCCGGCAAAACGTCTGTTGCCCTTTCCATCGTCGTAATCCTCCGTAGCGTTCCCGGTGATGTTATGATAGATACCCATACAGATATCGCCTACTGCGACAGCACCAATCTCACCATCTTCCAGCTTAAGTGTACATGTCTTGGTCCCTGTATCTACCGTTTCTATAATGCCGGCTCCGGGCGCACGCCACTTGTCGCCCAGCGTGACCATCACACGATTGTATCTTAATTCGGGAACTTCGAGAAACCGACGGATAAACATGCTCTCAAACTCCCCATGCCCTGTATCGAATATCTTGGCTCCGAATCCGGTTAAGCCGCTTGCAAAACCATTCTTTCCGAAAACAGCACCGGCAAACATACTGAGAAGAAATTTAGTGGAATCCGCCACATCCTTCCGCACGAATATCTCTTTCAGCTTCTCCGCACTGTTCTCTATCTCAGTCATTACACGCAATGCGCTCATCACATCCTCATCGGTGTAGGTGACATCCTCGTCACCCTGCTTTACGATGCGGTTTATCAGATTCCCGGCTATCTTAAGACCTTTGAGGTAATTAATGATCCCTTGCGCATCATCATCGTTCAATGCGGAAAGGAACCAGTCAAGCACAGGCGTATTCTTATCCAGCGTGTATGCAGATGTGGCATGGTCAGCGTTGGTAACATCGCCCCCTCCGCCACCACTGCCGCCACCGCCGTTCTGCTTTATCTCTTCAACCTCAATGGAGATCTTACTAAAGTTGCTGTTGATGCGGTCTGCCGTTTCGCTCCAAGTTCCTGTTTTGTTTATTGTATTAAGCTCCATATATCCTGTTCCACTTTTACCATTCCGCATCCGGGTGCACTTCAACGGACAGATAGTTCATTATTTTGATGATTAGGTCTCGTATCATAAATATATGTTTTGAGTGTTATTGATAACTTTCTGAGTTACTCTATTCCGCCAAAACAATTCCCTCAACCGATATGGTCACATTCTCCATTATATTCCTCACTGTATAAATATCAAGTCCGGGAGCTGATAAAGTGCTGTCTTTGGTAACAGAGCTTCCATTAGCCTTTACGCTAGCCGAGCTACCATCGTATCCCTCCTGTATGGTCAGCTTTACACTAAACTCCCCACCTTCAGAAACGGGAGACACGCTGTTATTATATGCTTCAAGCTGATAGCCGTTTCCCTGCTGCATTGTAACAGTATATGTACGTGTGGAAGCCGCCATAGCCTCAATGTCTGCGACAGGAGTCATTTCCATCATTCGGGCAATTATCTCACGGGCGATCCTTTCATAGTAAGGTATGCCTCCGTGTGTCGGGTCAATGATGGTATTATCAGTATAATGGCTGTAAAACCAAGTCTTGTTCATATCATTGATACCGGTCTGCAATTTGGATTCAACGTATTTGATCCCCCACAGATTCAGAACCTTGATCATGTCAGCGGAAATATTGTTTACCGCGGTAGAAGTTTCACACACGTGAGGAGGTAAGACAAACAGGATATTGATGTTACGTGCGACAAGCACCTGATTAATTCCGGTGTAATCCACCTCATTATAATATCCTTTCACTTTCATATATCTGTAGTATAATTTGGACAGGAGCACATTGATCGCTCCGCAAAGTGTGTTTGTATCATGGTTCGATATGGAAATATCTCCTAATGTGTAGCTGCCTCTGTCGTTGGTCCCTCCTGCGACATTTATCAAAACTGCATCTTCTGCGAGAGCATTGATACGGATATCCTGCCAGAAAGCATTACCATTTGAGCCGCTGATACGCGTTCCTCCGATTCCGTGCCATTGTGACATCGTACCTAACATCCGGTCTATAAAAAACTGGTATCCGGGATTCTGAGAGATGCTGTCCCCTAATGTATCAGTAATCTTGTCGGTCCACCATGTTCTGACATCCCAGTTATGGACTATCTGGTAAAGATACAGATAGTCGGTCGGCACAGCCTGCTTCACATGACTGATATACGGTGTCCTGTCTCCACCTCCGCCCAGTTTTACCATCAAATCACCTGTCTTGTTATTAATGTGGAACTCAAACCGTATCTTAGAGGTTCCTTTACGGGCTGCGAACATAAGATAAGGGGAACTACCACCTTGTGTGTTCAGTTCCCGTTTCGGAATATATGTACCATCATCTGTATAACAATATATATGTCCTGATGTAACACCCTGAACGGAAATGACTCCTTCTGATGGACAGTCTATAAAATCCGTGATACGGTATGAGGGATTGGATACAACCGCACCGGTTGACGCGTCAAGATACGCATTGGTCAGATTGCCGTTAAACAGATTGTATGTTTTTGTTTCAGCGAGCGACAGGCTCTCACCCATCTTCTCCCACTGTGCATTCTTTCTGCCATAAATACGGTCATCCACTGGCGCTTCTTCCACCGCATTGATTTCTTTCAGCAGATCGGGATTTTTAATCCAATACTCCGCAGAATTGGAAGGGGAGTCGTTGGTCACAACCAAAGAGGACACATTACTGGTTATAATCATGTTGACCTCTTCCATGTCTGCTATATCCGCATAATCCGCAATCTGGAAATAGGATGCCGGAAGTCCCATGCCCGTCTGTGTCTTGAATGAACCGGTGGTTATTATAGCACCCTTATAATCCAGAATAAAAAATGTCACGCTATAATATTGGTTTGCCCAAATTTTATCGGTATTCTTTACCTTAAATATCGGATAAATGGCCCATCCATCAGAATTCTGCATATAGCCGGTAGCGCCTTTTATAAACCGCACATTCAGTAGTGCGTTTTCCATATCAAGCATGGAATTTCCTCTCACTCTATAATCACTCAGAACATTGACCGGAAGATCGTACTCCTTGTTCCAGTAATTGACAAGGTTCTCAAGAAATATTTTACCACCATTCTTGGCAAAACACATTGAAACCTTGTTATATACGAGTTTGGTATTCAGAACGAATGAGTACGTTCCAATTTCTGTATTATAACTGAAGCCTCCTGTATCATCATCTATATATGCCAACGCCGTAGGGGTGTTACCCGTATTCTTCAAAATATCCTTGAATAGAATAAACGCCGGACTGTCCTCCCTACTGACCTCAATACAAAGATAATCACTGTCATTTACATATTTTTTTGTTCCGGCAATAATCTTGACGTTATCTCTTATCACAATCTTGTCGTACAACGTTGTGGAATTATCAACAAGTTTCATCACATAATTAGAAAGGGAGTCATTTGGAGCTAATTCAGCTAGTTCCGTAGTCAGGCTCTTGCGTGTCTTGGGGTTAACCACCGCATCGGTTGTGGTAGCCGGGTAAATGGTTTGGCTACCTTTGGTCAGCTTATATATTTTTGCCATAATAAATCTCCTATATTTCTAGATTAGTAACTGTTTCTTCTTCCTCTTCCGGTGGCAGAGGAGGTACAAAATCACTCAGCACATCTTCATATTCATTATCCGACAATGGGAACGCCTGAATTGTATTATATGCGGCATAATCGGGATAAGATGTTATTTCCACCGTGCTTTCATCGGTTTTCCCGGTAGTCAGTACGATTCCTGTATCTTCAACGGAAACAAGGTTGCAGATGCCATCCTGATAGTCGGAATCGGATATGAAGTATTCACGTTTTACTTTCAGCATACCGGGAGAAAAACAGGGGTTGTCAAAAGCGACAAGCAGGTTTCCGTCTTCCATGCGGCTGCAACCGACATACTCATGTCCGTCAAAGGAGGCTACGAACTTTCCCTTGAACGGATTGAAGTAAGTAAACCGGAAAGGAGTATTCACATCCCCGTTCAAGTTCTTCTCTATGATCTTAAAATCGGACTGATAATTAATTCTCATAACTATAATATTGATGTTACATCGTCTATCTCCTCGGCTGTCAGGTAGCTGGATAAGTCAACACTTCCGCCACCTCCTGTCATGCCTGTAGGACTCCATTTCCCCTTTATCTTGCATTCATATATAGGGCCCGGTATGGTATCCCCCACAATAGCCCAGTCACCCACAACAGGAGATGGAACAGCCTCTTCCAGCAATTTAAGAGTAGAAAATAATCCCTTGTTGCGGATACCGTTCTGCTTGACCTTTTCTAGTTCGGTAGAAGTCTTACTAAAGTTGTTGTTAAGACGGTCTGCCGCCTCACTCCAAGTACCTGTCTTATTGATCGAATTCAGTTCCATATCACTTCTTTACTTTTAAAGTCCCGTTTGTCACGACTCCTTCTACTGTCTCATATTCCACATATACCTGCCCGGAACTGACGTTATCTTTAGACGGCCAATTACTGCATTCAATATTGGCCACATACTTAGACACACTCACCCCGTCATATACCGGTTTCATCCCAACCAACAGAGTTTCGCCTTTAGAACCATAGAAGGATACGTTATTGGGATTAAGAATGATATCCGTATTTTCTACATAATTCTGTATTCTGATACGTTCCGGATATACAGTCGTTTCTAGTATCAATTGGTCCCCTGCATATTTCCGCAAAATCAAATCACCATATTCCCATCCGTCCGATGATGTGTCGAACCTTAATATCAAGGTGGCATGTCCTTCAGTCGTGTACATTTCAAGAGTATTTTTATCCGGATCAATGACAATGCGTTTCCCGTCAACAGATGTTTCTACTTTTCCGCGGAAAAATCCGCCCAAGGCTTCAACCACACCGCGGAACTTACCACCCAAGGCATAAATATAGCCACGCAGGAACGTATCGCCACCATGAGTGGCAACGAAGTTCGCCATATTCGCCCATTCTTCATCGGTGGGTTGATAATTCGGATCATTACGAAACCTCATCACGGTCAATATAGCCTGTTGTAACGTGCCACCTGCCCAAAATGCCACATCATCATCGTCATTGTATATGCCGCTAACTCCGGCTGTGACCTTCTGTAACTTGCCATTCTTGTAGTTGCCTAACTGGATCATATTGGCAAGAATCAGACCACCAAGAATATCCACAGATCCATCCTTGATCGCACTGGCGATATAATTGATTGACTGGAAACCGGCTGTTGCCTTGTCGTTGTCAAGAATTGAAGGCTTCCAGTCAGTAGCGATGGTTCCACGCTCTAGCTGAAGGTCACAAACGGTTGCGGTACCACTGATAAGAAATATACCACTGCCATTGAAGGTGATCTTATGGGTATATCTCTGATAAGAGGATGTGAGAGGTTGAGAAACACTGAAAGAACCGCACGAAACAGACACAGACGTACCCTTTGCTTTATAACTGATAACATAACTTTCTCCTTTAATCAATGATACGGACTGGGACAAACTACCGATTGCGGCAGAGTACCCGGAGCCGGCATCACTGTCCGCAGATACGGTAGCCACACCCGTCCAATATTCCAGTTGCTTGCTAAAAAGTTCGGTATCCGCCGATAGCTCGGTAGCGGCAGACAGGTCCTCTGTCTCATAATCTCCCGTAAATCCGGAATTGCGCAACAGATTGACACTTCCGACAGCCGCATTGTCTATCGCATCCTTGGCCTCTTGGGCAAGATCTGCGGCCGCCTGTATCTCATCCGGCAAGCCTTCCATATTCTTCCATCCGGTGGAGCCTTTTTCGATATGGAACATACCCTTGATATCAACACCTTTATCCTGAGTGTATTCCATGTAAGTGGTCCGGCCCTTGTCACCAATGTACGTATCTCCGTACACCTTCATCCGGGCCTTGCCGGTAGACCTGTCAAAATCAAAAGAAATGACATCTTTCCCGGTCAAGGTAAAATCATTAATACCCTGATACATGATGATGGACGGAGAAACTTCGTTCACCGAAGAGAGAATTATCGCCGCCTGTCTGGTGATATCGGTCTTATGGCCCAATCCCACGATATCATCACCTGCCACCGGAACATCGTTCTCGACATTAGGATCACACACGGTCTTGGACAGGTCTATATAATTCTCACCTACTGCTGTGACCAACCGCCAGTAATAGCGGTTGCCGACATGATGAGAAACGCCAGTCTTGATATTGCACTCCTGTGCGATGGCGAGAGATCCCGGAGTAAACTGGTTCTCTATCTCAATTCCGTCTTCCTCTTCCTTGAAATAACAACGGTAGACATCATCCAACTCATCCACACGGTTGCATTTCATGCCTGCATGGGAAATCACCTGCTCGCCACCTACATACGTCTTCTTCTTTACTTCAAGCTCGTCAAAAACGGCTTTGACCTTGACATACAGATAATCAACAACAGCCTGTGACATACCGTTCTCAAGTACAGTGATTCCACTACCGTTCTTACCAATCAAAAGACCTTTTAAAAAAGTGATCAGCTCATTGGCAAAATCTTCTTTATCTTTACGAAGGAAGTATTTGAAAAGTTCCTCTATATTTGCACTTCCCGATATGGCAACAACCCGGTCTTTATTGGTCCTTATGTAAATAGAAGGATTCTTATCATCATTATGTATGTATATCTCACCCTCATTCAACCCTTCCAATCGCTTTTCAAATGATGGGGATATTTTCGGTATAATCGGATTTCCTTCTGCATCCGTTTCCGAACCGTACCACAATATCTTTATAGGATGATTTCTAGCCATGATTACACATAATTTTCATTAACAAAAGCAGCTTGCGCCTTCTTGTATTTTAACACATCGTCCTCTTCAGGATTAGTTAGCAAAAATGCTATACCTGAAGAAGAAGTTGCGATCTCAGTTTTGCCTCCGATCCCAGCAATATCGTTTTCTCTAGGGCGTAAAGTCACTTTATATATAAACATCTGTTTTTTACCTATTGTATCAAGCTTTTCCGGGACAGAATCCCCTTCCCGTACATACAAATTACCGTCTATGTTAACGTGAGAAAGGCAAAGTAACTTATTTATGAACTCCGCTATATAATACGGAACACCACGACTTGTCCCAAATACAAAATCAAATGTCTTATAAGGAAGAGAATACATTTCTATTATCTCCTGCTTCTGGTTCACGAACTGTTCGTTCTCAACTTTTAAGTCCACCCCATCCGGTTTGAATCCTCCTATTATTCTGAACTGAAACATCTGCTGAACATCATCAATCCAGAATATATTATCAAATGCAGAATTATTATCCTTATGGGAATATTCAATCAATATAGAATCACCTATATTCTCACACACACAGAATTCCTCACATTCCTTATCGCCTATAGTTACTGTATATATCCCCTCCGAAGGAGATAATGAGGCATAATACATCTTAACGCTTTCATTAACATCATAAGTGAGCAGTGCTATTGACGAGGAGATATTGCCAATCTTATCATTCAAAGAAGCCAAAGGTATTTCACCGTTATCGCAGAAAATTTGCAGCAAAATGTTGTCTGACAAGGAAAATACTTGTCTGAAACATCCTGCATTTGAATATTTATATTTCAGCGGTTTGAAGAATAACGGGCAAACATCTCCGATTGATATCATGGTCTTTTCGTTAGTTTCTAGCAGCTTGCGACTTCACAAGCTTTCATTGCAAATATAACAATTAAAATTTGAATCTTTATAAAGAATTAGAATTTTTCACAATCAAAGTTACCTTTGAACTTTGTGATTTTGTGAAATTGTAATCAGCCTGCTGATAATATCCCTGTATAACCTTGCCTTGATGTTCAAATTCAACAATTCCTGTAAGATCTTCCGGAAGCTCTACATCCGAAGTTTCAAATTCTACTTCCGCCACAGTAAACATCCTTTTTGAAAGAATTATATCCCTGCTTTCCCCCATTCCATCAATACCCACATCACTATTACCATCTGAAGACGCAAAAGTAAGCATCTCAACAGATGAACCGATATATGCTTCATTGGCCAAAACCATAGAAGAAGGAGAAAACATGGCATTGAACATTGTGTCAGGGCTGAGAACGCCACCCATAAGATAATCCCTGTTTAATATATACTTAAGTCCAGACGAATCAGATTTCACCCCTACCATAAATAAATCAGTGTCACTTTCGTTGTCTGTAGTATCTTCACCTATCTTGTCAGCAAGGAACTCTATGCCGTATGCGTCCGCACGGTATGGAGATATCATTTCAAGGCTATTGTCCGTCATGGTCACGCCTGTGGTATATTCATTCGTAAAACGAAACTCATCCTTACCATTAGCCGTGTCGTAATCCTGTTTGTCAAAGCCTATCCGTATGCGCGAATACACCAATGCGGAATTAACCTTCATCTCGTAATCGGATAAATCATCTATTTTTTTGACAACATCATCCGAGAAGTATTTGCCTCTGTGCCGGAAAGTTATCGTATTGCCGGATATGCCATAAGCGTATCCGAACACATAACTCATCCAACTTGCAAATTTGGTGAAGGATGTATATATTTTGGCTCCCGGAATCTTACGAGCTGATTCAGCCGCCAAGAGCATACAATTATCAAGCCTTCCGTCACCCATGCTTTCTATTACCCCCGTCAATCCGTCTTTTCCCCCGTTAATGCTTTTGAGTAGTCTGTTGAGCAACGTGCTGGGATTTACAACATCCATCTCAACAGGATTTATTCTGTTTTTCCATGATATCGTAACACGACTTTTTGAATCCACGGGATAAAGGGCAGCAAGGTTAGGACCAGACTGTTCCCTCCCTGACTGCACTTTGCAAAGGAGCACAAGCTTCTCTCCTTTAGCTAAGAATATATCATGATGTGCTGAATATTCTTTTTCTATAAGACCGGTGGAATACGTTTCATAGAATACCTCACTGATTGTTTCCAATGTCTTTTTATCCGTGCCAATTTTAGCTAGTCGGAAACGTACCCCGTTAGTCCAGCCCCATGGCGATATGATATTATAGCTTATCCAAAATTTAAAATCAATATCAACAGACAAGTTGATGCTTTTTACGGCATATATCAGAGTGCCATCATCTTTACGTTCATCCAACACCTCCGTCCCATTATCATTTAGATAATACTCCGTAATACTTATATATGACTGATCCGATATCTCCGTGGCATTGCCTATATTAATGTCGGTTGCCTCTGTATATAATGACATGGGAAGCCACCTTTCAGCAAAATCCATTGACACAAAATTATCTTGATCCGGAATCTCCCCTACTTCTCCATTGTATATGTCACCTGTAGGAATCCATTTTGCCGATTCTGAAAGTTCAAGCCCGTCATAAACAAGAGGAATGGGACTTTTCACCTCTTCAACAGGATATTCATATTGGGTTCCCCTTTTAGCCTTTATCATGGACGCCACGCTATCATCCACGGCATTTATCTGTAAGATACTACCATTATCCTGCAATGTAGAGAAATTGAGAGCGCAACTAAACCGTTCATTATACAACCAACTGTTATTTCTTGTACTTATTATTATTGAAGCGGAAGCATTCAGATAATCTTCATCATATTGTTTTAACAGCAATCTTCTAGCATCCCCAGCAAAAGAAAATTTGTTAGAAAAAGTACGGATAACACCGTCATAGTCATTTCTCTTGAAACTAGCCTTCACCTCGTCCCAATTCTCAAGATCATCAGTAACCCTGTACCTCAGACCATTTATAAGTAACTCACATCGATAATACATAATTATTTCTTTTTACGATTCAATTCATCGATTTCATCGCATGTCTGCCTAACAAGACAGGCGTAAGATCCGGCGGTCCATTCTTTCAGATTGATATGCATCTTATTATATTTTCCAATAGCGACAACTTCATTTATAAACCCCCGTTTTGTAGGCTTCTCCTTCGGTTCCTCATTCTTTTCCTTACTTATCTTATCCAAATCATATTGTGCACGGGATTTCAACGCGGATATTCTAGCATTCATGACCATTACATCACCTTTCTTGCACGAATAACCTATCTTCATCAGAATATCACGCACCTCATCATACATTTTCAACTTCATCATGTTCTCACATGCCTTCATGCACTCCACGGTCATTGCGAGATTCATACGTTCATTACAATTCAATATCTCAGAGGATAACTGTTTGCTCCCAACAATTTCTATATAGTCATTGATAATTTTTGCCGATGCGGCCCCTTTGTCCTCACTGTCAAATTCGATAGTATTGCTATCATTGGTATAGATCTCTATAAAAACGGACAAGGGAAGTTCATATATGTCACTTGTATACCTCATAATCATATACTTTTTGAAAATTGCTGATAATTGTTTTCTCTTATCGCCTTGGCTAATTTTGCAAATCCTATCTGCTGTGATTTCTCCAGATGCCCTATCTTTTTCTCCAGTTCGCTATAATCATTAACTATTGATACAGGAGGAAGATTGTTTTCGCTTCTATATGCCATAAGACCATCAAAATCATTTGCATGAGCCTTTATCCTGTCCATATCCACAGCATAAGGTATAACCTTCGCACCTTTAGGGATGTCAACCAAAGTAGGGACAGACGGAGTAATATACGCCCCTTTATCTGTAACGATCGTTTCGGAAACGCCACCATCACCCACTACAGCCAATCCGCCTTTATGCGAATCAGTACCCTTGGCGTATTTTGGAATAGGAGTCGCTATAATAGTAGCAAGCTGTATCGCCCCCATAGCACCTAGAGCAGCTATCATAGGTATTGCAGCAGGGAAACCCAATTGTTTTATCGTCTGCAAAATACCACCTGCTATCTGTATAGCCGCTTCAGCTATACTGGTAGCTTTCTCAAACTTTGCTTGTTTTGTTCTTAATGCAGCTTTTTTCTTCTCCAATTCGGCATTCTTTTGTGCCGTTTTATCTTCCGCCGCACGTTTACGCGCTTCGGCTTCTTCTGTTGTTATAGCCCCTTTTTCTTCTAAAGCCTCTATACGGGAAATTTCCTCTTCACCAGCTTTCTCATTCGCTTCCTGTTCAGCCTCAACAGCCTCAATCTGGCGATCATAAATGGATGATATCATTTCACCAATTCCACTAACCATAGAAGCCCACATTTCGGTGGTTCTTTCCATCTTCTCACCGTCTGTAAGTTCTTTCCAAACACCCGATATCTTATCAGACATAATACTGAATCCCTTATCCATCCCGTCAAATATACCGGCAAACGGGCTATCGATATCCGATGCAAGATCTTTCAATGCAGAAGAATAACCTTTCAACGCTTCAAAATTCCTTCGTGTAATATCCTGTTGCTCTTCCGCTTTTTTCACCTGATCATCCGCATTTATGGAACCTATCTCTGCTTCCATTGCCTTTATGGATTCTCTCAGCATTTCAATCTGTTGCTTGCTTACCACGCCCGATGCTTCCGCTATCTCAATCATTTTTTCAGTAGCATCTATCTGTATCTGCAATTGCTCGTTTGCGGCTTGCTTCTCCAATTCACGCATGGCTTCATCATATTCTTTTCGCGACATCAGCCCTTTTGAATAATTTTGTGTTATAATGTTTTCAAGCTCCTTATATCCAGTATTTGTAGCTGCTATACGGAGAGATGATTGTTCTTCTTCCAGTCTTAGCATCTCATCGGTATACTTTTTCTTTTCCTCGATCCTTTTTTTCTCGGCCTCTGCCAACTTCTTAGCATATTCCTCATTCTCTTTCGCTACCTTCTGCTTTCTCTCTTGAACCAACATTTCCCGGAGTTTGTTCTCTTCCTCAGAATATCCCTTTATAACTGCTATCTGGTCTTTATATTCTTTCTCTATGGCAGCAAGATTACGCTGGTGCTCATCCTCTATAAGAGAAACGGACAAGTCAGCCATTTTATTCCTAAGATTCTCTATGTATTGTGCTAAATCATCTGCGGCTTTATCGGCAGAATGAGGATCAAATGTAACATCTCCAATATCAATAGAGCCGGACAATTCTTCTATTTCTTTATCCAGTGCATCCATTTTAGTTATAACACTATCAATTTCATCTTGAACGCTTTCTAAGCTAAAACCTTTTGCAGCTCCGATCCATATTCCTAGAGGATTTGTACTATTGAAAGATTCACTTCTTTCCAAATTAATTTCAGCCTCTTTTCTTATCAAATCATTATATTCACTTTGTAAATCCAAACGCTCCTTAGATTTTTCAACTAATTTATTTTCAATAGCTCTAGCCTTTGCAGCAGCAATTATAGAGGTTGATAGTCTTTGATAACTATCAGCCGCTTTCCCTATAAGAATATTTTCATCACTTATGTTTTTAAAATATGAAGGATATTGCTTTTTCAGTTCCTCAACGGCTTTTTTCCGTTCTCCCATAGGTTTATTCAAATTGACAGCCGCCCTATATAATATATCCAATTTAACAGCTTCATCTTGGGAATTTTTCACACCTTCTTTTTGAGCTTTATTCAAATCCTCCTGAAACTGTTTTAGATAATCAATTTCTTTTCTTGCATCAAACAGGCTACCTACCCATTTGGTTATCTCACCTCCATAACTCGATAAAAGAGTTATCCCAACAACTAAAGCTGTCTGCCAACTAAGAAGGGAGCCTAATACTTGTTTAAATACAGGTGTAGCAGTCTGCCCCGATTTCTTAAGAAGTTCATATTCCACCCTTGCTTCCTTTAACACATCAACAAACATAGGAAGGTTATTGGATATGGCAAGAAAGAAAGTATTGGCACTAACAGACAAAGCTGGAAGTTCTCTCGCAATCTGTTGTATGGAAACATTAAGCCCATTCCAACCCGAAGCATAATTACCCACATTACGTTGGTAATTGCCCATCTGTGCATCTATATCCTTTAGTCGTTGATTCAGCTTACCGATACTGTTCAAGATATCCATACCTTTTGCCCCCTCACGTGCAGCCTGTGAAAGGTTATAATATTCTTTTTCCAGTTGAAGCATTGAAGCCTTCATCTCGTTATAGCTTCCTGTTGTGGCAATCGCTACCTGTGTATGATTTCTCAATATCGCCGAATACTGTTTATTCTGCTCTGTCAGCGTGCGTAACTGGGACACCGTAGCATCTCTTTTGGACTTGTACTCCTCTTCGCTGATAGAACCTGTCTTATACTCCTTCGATAATTCCCTCAGAGATGTTCTTAAGGCTGAAATTGTTTCTTTGTTATCACTTAATCTACTGTTCAATTCGGCGGCTTGTGCATCAAAAGCCTTTACCGTCTGACGGATTGAATCAAAATCAGCAGCAGTCATGGATATTTTCTTGGATGCCTCTTGAAATGAAACAGAAGCAGTTTCCGCATCCTGTGACACGTTTTTCAAGTCTTCGGAAGCACCTCTCAGATTTATTTTCACTTCCGTTATCTTGTCTGCCAATGTATTCAATGGTTTGGTAAGAAGCTCTATCTTACGGGAAATATCAGTCAATAACTTTAATTGACTAGTCTGTAATTCAGACAATCTATTTTGAGAAGCATATAATTTGGTTATTGTAGCATTATAACTGTCAATCTTAGACTGGTATTCTTTTAGATTACCCGGCTTAAAATTTATGCCCTCACTTAATTGTTTTGTGAAATTCGCATATTCGGAAGATGTGGTTTGAATATTAATCCTTATCTCATTTAACTTCTTAACGATGTTAGGATCAATCGCATCAGTAATTTTAAATTCTGCTCCTGCCATAGTCTTTTCGTAAGTTTTGGGTGATACATGACTTCATGCACCTTCTAAGAGCAAAAATAGTGATTTTATTATGATATTATGAAGATAAGGGAATAAAAAAGGGAGAAGCCATAACTTCTCCCCATAAAAAAAATTAATATTTCATTTTATTCTTTGATATTCCGTATAATAAAGAACCTTATAAGATTCTTCGATATTGCTTAAATCAGAAAGAACCTTTATTTTCCCAGTCCTCTCTATTTTTATTATGGAGAATATACTTTGAGGCAATTTAGGTAACATTTCTTTTACTGTTTCTATTTCTTCCTCTGTTACATATTTCCCCCATTTACCTATATATTCATCTACATGTAATCTCACTGGAGCAATATTATCTTCTTTCTTAACCTTCCCATCTTTATTCAATGTATTATCTTTAATATAGCATTGAAACATTTCTCTTATATTTCGAACATTATTCGTCATTCCCCATAATTTAAAGAATAAAATAATTTGCAAGATTGCAAATATGACCATAATTAATTCTAATACTACCATAATACTTTTTTATCTATAGTTATAATAATTGGGTTATTTTCAGCAAAATAATATACTTTTAAATTCAATTCAAAATATTACGACATATTTGTTCGCAATTTAGACATAATAAAAAATAGTGGGTATACTGTAAAATATTCTATTTCTCTTATTTAAAAATTATAACCCCCGATGTTTTTTTAACATAGTCGTAAAAAACTGTTCTATTTATCCGATTAAAATTCTTAATTATAATAGGTAACATCTCATTAGCATCAACAACCAATAGCAAAAAAGTTATGTTTTTATTTGGCGTTTTATAGCAAAAACGCTATATTTGTACCGTCTTAAACAAAATGGTCTTTTAAATTATGAAGTACAATCAGTTTTTTGCGGAACTTACCGCAGCAGGTTGTTACGTTCTAAGGCATGGGGCAAACCATGATATTTGGTACAGCCCCAAAACGGAAAACAAGTTCGCATTGTCAAGACACGGCAAACAAGAAGTGCCAACCGGAATAGAACGTAAAGCAAGAAAGGTGCTTTTGGGGGAGTAATCCCCCTACCTTTTGCGCTTCATGATTGAAAGACTGTAAATGTTGGACAATGGGGTACGGTAATAGTGCCGTACTCCTATTTTAAAGCAATGAAATATGAAAGTAACTGTAATCATGGAAAAGGCAAGCGATGGGTATTACTCGTGCTTTGTTGAGGAAGATTTGCCCGGCTTTGGTTTGGCTGGATATGGAAATACGGCAGAAGCCGCCAAAGAGGATATGATAAAAGCGTATGAGGAAATAAAAGAAATGCAGGCAGAAGAAGGCAAGGAAGTGCCGGAACTGGAGTTTACCTACAAATATGATATGCAATCCTTTTTCAACTATTTCTCATTTCTGAATGTTACCAAAGTGGCAGAGCTGGCAGGTATCAACGCTTCATTAATGAGGCAATACACCTCAGGTGTAGCAACAGCAGGACAAAAGCAATACGATAAAATACGTGTGGCAGTAGAGCATATATCCAAGGAACTTTCTGCCGCCACATTCTAAAGATAATGTACCGCTGTGAAGCGAGACCGTTTGGTTAAGACGAAAAGTCCCGTTCCGATAGTGCCGGTTCGGGGCTTTTTTATGAAAACTGTGACTGAAATCAAAGAAAAGAGGGAAAATCAATATTTACATTGGGAGAACATTAGGATATTTCCGGTAATACAACTTAGTCAATGTGGATTTAAGGCTGTTATAGTCTTTGATGAAGCCTAAATCTATCCATTGAGCTATCTGTAATTCCAACTCATACAATTCGCAAATTTTAGCCTCATCACCAATCTTATTACGCATTTCTGATTCATGTTTACCATAGACTATGATGTTTAGAGACTTGGCCAAGTCCTTAATCTTTTTCTGGAATATATCCCCAGGGAGTATTGAACAAACGGCACGACACATAGCAGGATAAGCATCTCCAGCTAAATTACGGTATTGAATCATCTCATCATATACGAAGCGTATTACCTTTACTTCAAAGCGAGGATTAATCCACATGGCAAATTTTGTAAATAAGAAAGGATGCATCCATACTTCTTCTTTAGGCCTGCCAGCTTTACCCTTTTCTTTAACCTTACTCTTCTTAACTACCTGATTATCAATTTTAGGGGAATTTTCCCCTAAACCATTTTCACGTTCTTCGGCTATGAGCGCTTCTATAAAATCTCCAGTTCTTTTAGCCAAAAGAAACTCATCCATTTTTCTTTGTTCATTATGCTATATATATTTCCATTCAAATCCTTTATGAGTTTTATATTTTGAGTATTTACTGACATTAGATGCTACTTTTGATATGCTAGCCTGATTAAATCCATTTCGTTGCGCTTCATTTACAGATTCAAATATTCTAATAATTACTCCATCTTTAATTTGTGCAACACGTTTTGACAACTTCCCATTTGTCATTGCTTTACTTATTCTATCATTATGCGTTCCATAATTGATATTATATGAGCAATCGCACCATTCAAGGTTATCAATCTGGTTATTGCTCTTATTTTCATCCTTATGGTTTATTTGTGGCAGGTTGTTAGGATTAGGTATAAAAGCCATTGCAACAAGCCGGTGTACTTTCATCCGTTTTGTTTGCTTATCAACATATATAGCGACACAAGCATATCCATTTTTATCATAAAATTGCTTTAAAGGCTTTGGCAATCCTGTTCTATTGTAATTTAATGATACAATCGTACCATCAGAATGAATTTCATATTTATTACCATTATAAAATGAGAATACTACTATATTTTTTGTTCTCTGGCTAACTGTAAAATCACCCATTGGGCGAATCATGATTTGATTCGTTTTCATGTCTTTTCGTTCACAAGATGTTCCGTACATCTTAATACGGGATGTGAACTACCGCTAAACTAAAGATTTAGCGGCTTCGGAGATGCCAATACCTCCTCTCTTTTCCTGCTTCTTCCTGCCATTGCTTTTTAGGACACGAGGTCGGTCATCCACAAGAGGACAGTCCACAGGCTTGACTTTCCCACGTTCCGTGGGTAGGGCTCTCAAGCCAATTTCCTTGATATTGCAAGCAGCATTGAAGTCACGGTCATGGTGCGTACCACATTCCGGACAAGTCCAACTGCGCTCACTTAGTTTCAATTCTTTGTACACATAGCCGCATTTACCACAGATCTTCGAACTCGGAGCAAAGCGGTCTATCTTTATGAGGTTCACACCATACCAACTGCACTTATACTCCAGCAGCGTCAGCAACATCCCGAAGGATGCGTCCCCTACAGCTTGCGCCAGATGGTGGTTGCGCTGCATCCCCTTCACGTTTAGATTCTCCATGCAGATGGTACGCACTTGGCTGTCGTGCGTGAGTGCATGGGTGGTTTTGTGAAGGTTGTCCTTGCGGCAGTTGGCGATGTGTTCCTGCAACCGCGCCACACGGATGCGAGCCTTGTTGCGGTTGGAAGAGACTTTCTGTTTGCGACTCAACCGCTTTTGCAACAGCTTCAAACGGTCCAGGCTTTTCTGTAAGTTCTTCGGGTTGTCAAACGTGCGTCCGTCAGAACATACAGCGAGTGATTTGATGCCTAAATCAATGCCCAAAGTCGTATTGTCTTGTATTGGTGTTACCGGAAGTTCTTGAATGGTCGTATCAACCAATACGGAAGCAAAATATTTGCCCGAAGGTGTCATGCTGACGGTGACAGTTTTCACCATTCCATTGAACTTGCGGTGCAGCACAGCAGGAATATCTTTGGCTTTCGGTATGGTGATTGTCCCTTTTTCAAAATCTACACGGCAATGCTGGGGACAAAGGAAGCTCTGCCTGTCCCTGCGGCTCTTGAAACGTGGGAAGCCGACAGACTGGGTGTTACGGAAAAAGTTGGTATATGCCGTATCGAGATTGCGCAACGCACTCTGCAACGACTGGGAATTAACCTCCGACAGCCATTCATGTTCCGCTTTCAGGTTGTTCTTCATCAGATTGGTCAAATACACGTTGCCGAGTGTTTCCTTGCGTTCCTGGTATGCCGTGATTTTTAGATTCAATGCCCAGTTATAAACAAAACGACAACAGCCGAAAGTCTTTGCAAACAAGACCTTTTGCTCATCAGTCGGATAGATTCTATATTTGTAGGCACGTAACATCTTTACAAAGATACTAAAGTTGATGAAAAGGGTAGCTGTGATACCCTGCATTTTTCATCCCCTAAACTGAAGATCTAGGGGTTTTCAAATGCAAACCCTTATAAAAATAACCATTTCACGGAAATATGAATTCAATAAACTCGCCTGACCAGTTTTCACCTTCACGACAGAATTTATACACATCTCCAACCTTGTATAATATATAAACACATTCATCCATAACAGCCGCCTTCTCTGCGATTGAACGCATATGTTCCATCTCTCTCATTAATCGATTCCCCTGACACAGACAATTCTTCATAATCCACACGATTTTATAAAATCCTTAATCTGGGGCATGGCGTAATAGGTTATATAATGTTTTTTAGCCTTATTACTTATCTTGTATATCCTAGGAGTATACTTAGCTTCTATATCTGCGGAAAAAGAAACACCTTGGCTAGTAATCATAATACCATCTTTTACCGGGATTGCTGTTATTGACGAATAGAAATCACCTCTGATTATAAGATTTGGTGTATCCATTGAACGCGGCCGAAATCCCAGATAAGAAGGTGCAGGAGGCTGAATCTTCCTCTTCCATTTCATATATCCTATTGCATGGGGCTTCCAGTTCTTTCCGTAAGCAGTCTTAAAATATGGATCTTGTGAATACTTCGGGGTAAGAGATTCCTCATCGCCATTTACTCCCGAATAAAGCTGTTCACGGACAAAATCCTCAGTCAAATCGGTTTCCCCATGCAATTGACTGACAAGCACATCCTTCAACCCGTCAGCAAGTTTTTTCCATGATTTTGAATACTCTTCCAATGTCATAATACAAAACGGGGGGATTAATCTCCCCCGCCTCCTGAATTACTGTTGTTGACAATTCTGTTATATACGGAAACCAACCTTGATTTCCGTCTTTCCCTCGGAATGTCCTTCCAGAATACATCTATATTCTGAGCGACAAACTCATCCAATGAAAGTTTGGTCACCTCGGACTCTATAAATGTGACTCCATTAATTCTCATTGTACCCATTGTTCAATCCCAATGACTCCATTAGCCTGTAAAATAGAAGGAGATTTAAGCACTGGTACACCTCCTGTCGCTGTAAGCACACCGTTACTGTATTCCAGTGCTGACGCACCAGAAACGACTGTTGAAGCCTTCTCAGACAATACAGCGCCATAATATGCAGTAAGGTCTGTGCGGTCATAGTGATCCACGAGTTTATATGTATTCTCAGGAGATGTCATTTTCACAAATTCAACATAATTCAATCCCTTGAGAACATTTTCCAAATTTACACCCGATTGTTTTACAGACATGTTTTTCATCATCTTCTCCGTATCGGAATACATTGCATTAAATGCAAGATAAGCCTTTTGTCCGCTTGAGTCATAAGCCTGCCCTGTAGGGTAAACTCCTGACAAATCGAATCCTGCAAGCTCGTCTGTTCCGTCATCCTCTCCGTAGATAACATTATTCTTGTCAAAAACATACATATCAAACAATGTATCCTTGTTGGCTACAAGATTAGCTTGTAATGCAAGATTAAACTTACGCAATGTAAATGTATCCGTCCTTGCCGAATAGCCCGTTATTTCCGAACCGGCATAACCATTTTCCGATGTATTGGGTTCACCACCGCTTACCGCATATTCGGAAAATCCTGTAATAGGATAAATTCTGTCCGGATAATCAGCATGACAGGCTTCCTCCAAAGCATCAGCAGTCAATTCCTTTGGCAGTTTTTTGCCATGAATGACCAATATAACACCTGCTACCTTGTCCGGTTGCAGGGGGCAGTAATTCATTCCAGTATTAAATCCGGACGTGCTGCCGCACTCTCTAATATCTGTTCGCATAACAATTCTTATTTTTAACTGTTAATTCCAAATTTTTTATCTCAATAGCATCAATCTTTTCATCCAATTCCTTTCCGTCCACATCCAGTGCTCCTCTCCGGCCAAATGAATAGTTTTCGGTATAGGAATGGACCGGATTACCATACCCGAAATCAAACCTTCCGCATTCTTTCAACGAATTGATGAACGCATTATACAGAGGACGGAGAATGCCTTCAAAGGATATCTCAAGACGTTGCTCGTTGGTATATTCCCTGCTTGTGTTTGTCGCAATTATAAGTGACACCGCGGTCTTACAATAATAATCAGGACTGTCTTTTGCCTCATCTATGGGTACATACAAACCGATGAGAGGGAAACGTGATACAGCGGTCTCAGGAGAAGCCTTCAATACACGGATCTGTTCACGTATATATGAGCTGTCCCCGAATATGAAATTCACATCATACCCAGCCATTCTTGAAGCGGCAGCAACCGTATCTCTTATCAATTCTATTATCATAATCCAAAAATATTAATCTTACTCAACAAACACACATCATAACTCCAGTCTGGATAATCAGCCTTGCGCACATCCAACCATGAAAACAGCTTCTCGTTCATTATAACCATATCATTCCATGCAAACACCATCTTGGCTTCAGGTGACACAAGAACACCTTCATCCGTATCTTTTTTTACACCTGTCACCGTCGCATCCGACTGATGTCCTCTCAGATAATGGAAATAAACATAATTGGCTATAGGGGACCTTTTCAAGGCAAACGCTCCGTTCTTCAACTCAGTCACAAGCTGTCTCTTGAGTTGGTCCCATCTATCATTTCCCGATCCACCGGATTTCAAATACTCACAGAAGGGATTATACATTTCCCCAAGAGCCAGTTCCAAAAATTCATCCTCATACCTCATTATATATGCCGATACATCATAAAATACGGCATTATTGGAAGGACCTGCGGCCACTTCCGGCAATGGAAGTCCTGAAATTCTCAGTTCACCGCTCTGAAAAAATGTATAATCTATGATCATATCATACCTCCTTCTTGTCTCTTAACGGCTCCTTCTTCTCCCTCGACTGAAGCTGATCGACTTTATCCAGTGATGATTCCGCTATTTCTATGGATATAAGACCCATTTCCTCACGGATTCTATTTTCTTGGATTATATTATCCACAGTCCGATGGTCGCCATCAATTATAATCCTCTTCCCCATATCATTCAGCTTTTTTGATTGCCGTGACAAGATCACTCATCGCCCCATAGGTGAATGCGGCAGGATTATATACCGGCATTTGTACTTCCTCCTGTGCTATAAGAACCACAGAATTACGAAGTTTGGTTTCCACATCCTCCGCAAATTCGATAGACAATGCCGACCAATCAACCAATGAAGCCCCATTTGTCATATCTCCGGCAAAATAATAACCCGGATTTATTTTTGTAGTCTCAATGATCGGACGCCCTGCAATATATTTCACCCCGTTCACCGTAGTGACAAGATTCAACGATCTTCCGGTAGTATCCTTTGCTGTCTCAGCCTCAAACACAGTAGAGGGATTCAACGCAATGAAGGATGGGGTATATTCCCCATATGTCATAATAGCAAACAAGGCAGCAACCGCATCACCAATATTCGGGGAAACAACCGAGTTGAACAAACCATTCTTTACCGTAAATGTAACGGAAGAAGCGTCAGCCACAGCCTCATAAGCCATATCAATCACAATCTTACGGTCATTCATCTTATGAACTGTGAAAGTGTTCTTGAAATTTGACACAGATGTGCCGTCAAAAGTAATTTTCTGACCCTCCATTATCTCAGCGAAAGGCTTGGAAAATTCCACAACCGATTGCTTCCCACTATTATATGTGGATACAGACTTCACATCACCGGCAGAACCTGTAACTATTGTACCGCTAATCAAATCAGACGCGCTTTTAATATCTGAATAATTGGCAATTCCCTTCAAATTGTCACCCTGTCCGTCCCCAAACATGATCTGGAAATCTTCAGCCATTCTAACCCATGAGGCGATACGGTTAAGCAGCCATGAGCGAACATAAATTCGCGAACGCAGCAACCGTTTGCTCAAAGGAACATAAGTACCGATACGGCTTACACCAACAGTTTCCTCCTTGATTTTGAATGATGATTCCGGAAGACGGCCGTTCTCGGAAACCGCAGCCGCATTTCTGTCAAGATCATAAATCTGGGCGAAAGTAATTGTCGGAAACTGGGGATCTCCCTGATCAACCAGCATTATATCACGAAGATGAGCACCTTCGTTCACCTTCGTCACGACAACATTGCTTTGACGTGTAATCAGTTTGTCACCAGAGTAATCGTCAGTCATACTTACCGGAGAAGCGATGTCCTTCAAGTCTATATTGAACTGTCCGGTGCTCTTCACCTTTCCATCAACAAAATCCTTATACTTCTCACTGTTCATGAATTCATCAATCTTGTCAGCTAATTTATTCCTGCCGCCAAGATTAAAGCCCTTCTGCTTCAGCAGCTCAACTTCCTTTGAAAGATTCTTGATTACCTCTTTGAATTCACTAAGCTCCTTCAATGCAATACCGAACTTGCCATCATCGTTCAACCCTTTCAAGGTTGTTTCAAACTCCGTCATTCTTTTGTTAAAGGATTCTTGATCAACGATACCCTCTAACAATTCAGCCACCACTTGGTTAACATTCTTCTGAATAGTCCCAAGCGTCTGCTTCTCCTCTAAAGTCAATTCGTTTTCGCTCTTAGCGAAATGAATAAAGCTTCTTTCTTCTGCCATAAAAAAATATATTTAAATTAAATTACCGAGACCTTTCAAGGACAAAGTGCTTTTGCGGCTTTCATCCTTGCGAGTGCCCTCCGGCGGCTCGTTATTTTTGTTCAACATACTTCTATAAATTCTGGAATAACATTTCGGGCATCTTACATACGCTGAAAAGTTTTCCAAAGATTTTTTTGAATTTATTATACCAAGAACCTGCTCCTGTATCTCAGGCTTCAGTTTGTTCATTTCCTGTGCTACCACATCCTCGGCCATCCATCTTGCATAATCACCGACACTTTCAAGCACCTGACTTTCCAATGTATATTCAGGGATTGAATCATAATCAAATGCCAGCCCACAATGAGGACATGCAACGATTTCCTTGCCTGACAACGCTTTTTCCACCAAACTCAAATTCATATCTAATTCCTTTAATTTTCCATCCGAATATCTCATGTTCAAAGCCTTTTTTAAAAAGGCAATATGCTCACTCACAGCATCCTTATTCATATTTTTTATATCAATCAAAAATGTCTGCGGATTTGCACCCCATGAGGAAAGTGTGGAATATTCCCATAAAGCCCATTCCTTCACAACGCGTTTATCCTTGTCATCACGCTTTACAGCCCTTACGCCGATTGAATGTTCAAGGGTCTTCCCATATTCCGCATATAGCTTGTAATCCTCAAGAACGTCACGTCCGATCTGTTTTTTCAGGTTTATAGCCCCAGTCATAACCAAATTTCCATCCATCTCCTTCCCTTCTATTGGACACCCGAGAAGAACCGTCCTGTCATGGTTATACAACCACTTTACACGATGGAAATTTTCTTTCAGAGTCTTGTTAAAAGAACCCTTGGCAGAAATATCACCATCAGAATCCTCTATGCCAATCCCGTTCACAGCTACGGTAACGATGCCTTTCTCATCTACATCGTTCGTTCTAGTCTTGCACGTTATATCTCTTAGTTGTTCCATTATTATAATTCTTTGAATTATCTATTATTCCCAAATCCCTCAATCTGGCAATCTCATTATTGTCCATTTCCAAAATAAGCTTGTTATAAATCGGACTATTTACAGCCGATTCCCCTATCTGCGCCCGCCAGTCATTCAAAGTGATCACACCACCCATAAATTCATCCCTGCATCTTCTTGAAGATATCTCCATTGTTTCCTGACGCTCCCTGTTCCCGGCTTGCAATACATCCACACCACTATAATCTACGTCCAAATACATCCCGCTCTTGTCAAGCCCCATAAAATGGGTCATGTCCCTAACAAAAGCTTTCGCCTCTGGTATAACAATGTTATTATATACTCCACGTTCCGAACTTGCCTGATTGTCGTAAGTGCTGGCTTCTTTTCTAGGGACCAGCATGGAGGGTATGGAAAACGCCCCGGCGATGTTTATCGCATCAACAAGCGTCTCGTCAAACGGCTGAAGCTCCTGAATACTCATGCTTGTTTTTATAAAGCCTACATCATCCTTGATTATGGCTACAGGAGATTTTTTTGAATCACCAACGCCATAAGCGTCATTATATTCCTTCCTTATCTCCTCCTTTTCTTTCGGCTTTAATGCAATGGAACCAGCATCATCCTTCTTCTTGCAGACGATTATACCCAATGCTCCACGTTTTGTGTATATTATATTTCTTGCCTCATATACTGGTATAAGATTCGATATGGGTTTAAGTTGTGACACCAGACGGCTCTTGCCTGCCATATAATTACTGGAAGAATCAATATTCATTTCCTTTGCATGAAAAACACTATTTGTGGAAATAATATCCACTATCCCTCCAAATGTCAACTGATAACCTTCTATAATATCGTTTCTTCCGGCAACCGAAAACAAGGGAGTCGGACGTTTTACTTTCACCTCCACACAATCAGACGGGAGCACCCAGTAATTATCACACCATTTCCATAATTCCGTCCGGCTAACAGATGAAGGGAGCGCCGCCTTTATGAAGGAATTTCCTGTAACAAACTTGTACGCAAAGTAGGACGTTACAAATTCAGAGAAAGTCTGTAACGGATTCGGCTGTGTGAGAAAGTTGTTTATCTCATCATTATTCCATATAATTGAATCATCCTTCTGTGATTTAAGCATAAAATTACCTTTCAATATCTTATCTATAATAAATCTTATAGGAAACGATACCTCAGGAAGAGTTTCAAACAACGTGATAAAATTGCTTGAAGCGATATATGGAGTTGCAATATCGTAAATAGAGCCAATATCGTACCCTGTAATGTTTCCATCCTCATCACGGAGCAGGTTCCTAGACTTACCCCCGAAAGACAATGAAAAATTCTTTGTATGGAATTCCAGCTTCATATTATCAATAAAAAAGGCAGTAACCGAACGTAGCGGTTATTGCCTTCAGGTTTATACGTTCTTAATCAGGAAGGCTGCATCTTCACAACCTAAAGACAACTGTCTATGCAAAAATAGAATATATAATATTTATAAACAAATAAATATGAACTTATTTTTAATTATTCTATTTTAATTTATGTAAATTCATATCTGCGCGCTGAATACGAAGACAATGAGGCCAGAGCATTCATGGCGGCACATGCCCCGTCACCCGAATAATCCAGTACGTCATCCATAAATTCAAGATATTGCGGACAACTTTCATAATCAGATCTGAAACGCACCTTTGACTTTATAAATCCTTCCTGAGACAATATACGCATTGTTTGATCGCCCTTTTTCCTAACTATACGCACATCATAATGTTCACGCAATCCCTGTCCTATATGAAAAAAATCACGACTGCTTTCAAAAACAATATCACTTTCATTCGAGAACTTATTAATACCTTCCATCAATACAGCCTCATCAAAAGATGGAAGATAGACTACATCCGCTATATCTATATATCCATGTACCACGCAATACAGTACGACAAACTTGCCTTCATTATCCGGCATTACATAAACGAGTTTGTTCCCTTCCACGGGTTTATTAGAATCAAAATACTTCATATCTTCATTTTCCTGTTTAATTTTACTTCGTTTTCTTTTTAAAGAGAAGCGGGTATATTCATCCTTGAACACCCATACGGTAATATAACGTAAGCAGTCGCAGATATGCCCATATTTCTCATAAGACTGTCCCGTAACCTTATCCTTAACTCTCATCTTCAACATTCCACCGTTAACATCCTTCTTGGCATTATTATAATCAACAACTGAATTCTTACATCCGTCATCTACTGAAAAACACATTCCGGAACCACCATCAAGCATGTAATTGACAAACTCACCGGACATGGGTACGGACGGATTAGAATCCGGTATTCTTTCTTCGACATGGTAAGTACCTTCCAGCCCTTCTACGAACTTGTCAAGGAATGACCTCTTTTCATCATCTATAGTATTCCCATTCCTTGTTGAAGCGTCACCATATAAATACAGCATATCATTGTATCTGATTGACCGCAGATAATCAACAGCCATCCGAGATGCCTGCGTTACTGTGTTAAAGGGATCACCGGCACATATCTCATTAAACTGCCTTATATGACTTCCGTCCACTTGATAAAAACAAATCGAAATATAGGGAAGAACATTGTTATCAATAGAAATATGCACAGGAAGTCCCTTGATATATCGTGTTGTTTTAATATGCCTATTAGAATCGAAAGCATATAGAAACTCACCCCCCGTCTTAATACTACCCCATTCACCCAGCGCATATACCCGGTAATAGTTGTAATCATGTTCCTTGTACCATTGATAATTGGATATTGTCTGCCTGTCATAATATCCATATTTACCGTCCGGAGAACCAACCACCCAAAAATTATTTTTATAAGACGAATGCAGTTCTATTGTATCCGATGGGTACTTTTCCAGCTTTCCTGTACGTTCATTGGCGATCATTCTAGGTTTGCAACCCCGTTTCCCTAATATTGTGCTGTATGCCTTTGGCAAAGAACTTTTAGTAAGAGGATTTTTCACTTCGCCATATAGTTCATTTGGAAGATCGTCCCATTCATAAGTATCAAGAATTTTCGTTTTAATCCATGAATCCTCAGATACAGGATTAAAATTGCATATTATCTGCAACCCTTCCTTACCTCTAAGACGGAAACGTATCTGAGTAAAATCTTCATATTCGAACTCGGTTGCTTCTTCCATCACTATCCAACGATATCCAGTGATAGACTTTATTTTTTCAGGATCATCAAGCCCTGTAAAGTCAATTTTACAACCATTTACACAAGTTATATTATTTTCCTTAGACACAAAGAACTGACTCAGTTGAAGAGTCTTTAGTTGGGTCCTAAACTCTTCATACACTGTATTCCTCAGACTGGCTCCCACTTTTCTTACAACAAGAGCTGAACCTTCGCAAGAAAACACAGACAATAGCACCGATTGTGTCGTTGATACAGATTTTCCCGATGAAGAACCTCCTCTGTTTATAATATACCGGATATTCTTGTCATGCATAGCCTTACGGATATGCCAGAACAGAGGATTGAACAACTTATGTGAGAATACCATCTCTATCATCGCTCGTCCCCAATTATCATGCGCACATTAGTACTGACATCACTTTTTACTGGAGCATCCCATCCAAGCATCTTGCTTATCTGTGTAATGGCGGCTATCTTGCTGTATAGCCGTATCTCCACTCCATATTGAGTGTTCTTAATTGACTGTATGCATAGACGGACGGATTTCGGAATATTCTCAACAGACTTTACCATATATGTATCTTTACCGGAGGACAGCAGATCTATCGGATCAACATTCACCACGCTTGCAAGAAAGCGAAGCACATCATCCTTCTTCATATCAAACCTCTCGCAAGCCTCAACCTGAAGCTCATTCAACCGGGAGGCCACATCTGAATTTTTGAGAAGGTCAAACGCACGTTTGCGCACAGTTCCGTCCTTCCAATTCACACTGCACGGATAAGCTTTCCGATACGCCTCTGATGCGTTACCCGTTTCTATATAATAGTGGCAAAATTTTTCTCTATTTATTACAAGTTTCTTTTTCATAAAAGTCTTTTCGTCCGAAGAACGTACCGCGCTCCTTTACACGGGATCATTACAATTCAAAGTTACGGAAAATATGAATAAAACAAAAAACATACCATTTAATTCATGTACCCTAAAAGTACCCTAAATTCATTGCTAAAATTCAAGTTTAAGCTCATTCACAGGATTAACTTTCTTTTTTCCACTTTTCGCTTTCCGATATACATCGTCAATCAATGATTTAAGCTCGTTGATGTAGCTTTCAAGGGATGTTGCAGGCATCCCTTTCTCTTTTTAAAACCTGCCATTCCTATCTACCATTCTCTTTTCAGCATCAGTGGCTTGTCTTTTGGGAAATTTCCCATGCCACCTCCCCGGTATCATACGCGGATTTTCCCCCTTGCTGTCAAATATCAATCTCCCACACTCCGAGCACAACGGTTTTCCTTCAAACTCCTTTATGCTTGCATCACTTATATCTACTCGCAAATCCATACTTTTTTACTATATTATCAAGCCTTTCAGCCGTATCACATGATACTTTAGCCTGTACCATCACGTGTTTCACCCTAGATTTATCCCTCATTATTCACCTCCTTCTCTGATATTCGTTTTAGTGGATCAAAACTCGCATTTACTTGTTGTACTCCATCTATAGTATCTGCTATATTTGTGCACTCTATACTACTCACAGCATTCGATATTTTATACGAAGTGTTTGACATGTAAATAGCAGTAAGAGTATCTATCAACTGTTCTTTACTCAATTTTTCTAACTTATCCTTGATTATATTCCGCATTTCTTCTTCATTCATAATCAATCTCCTTTCTCTTTAATCCGTTCAAGTACATCCCTGTTGGCTTCTAATATTTCATCGAAAGACGGGATGGGTTGCCAGCAGATAACTTTAATATCATCCTCAGTTACCTCTTTACCTCGATAAACGTTATCACTATCATCAATCCACCATCCATTTTCATACGTAAATATATCTATATGCTTAGGGGATTCAACTTCTCTATCAGCATATTTATAGTAATATAAAAATCCTACTAAAATACGCTGTCCTTCCTCCGGCAACCGCTCCTTAACACTTATCCAAGGTGATTGCTTTGACTGCCATTCTGCACCGTCCTTAAAGCCATCCAAGTAATACGGCTGATACTCGTCATTGTATATGCTTCTATCTATCACGCAGCTTTCTATTGCTGCTTCTTCTACTGTCTGTTTCATAATCAATCAATTTGTTATTTTAAATCTACATGGATAATTGGTAAGCTCCATAACTTTATTGTTTAAAAGCGCATATCATTTCTCTTTTACGTTTACCTCTATTGACAACTTATCGGCAATTTTTTCCTTAATTATCTCCCTACACAAATTCCTTATCATAAAGTAATCACCATTTTTCTTTATCTCGTCGGAAACCATACATCTAATCCAGTTGTTAATAGAAACGTCATTTCCATAAGTATTATGGAAAACTCGTTTAACCTCATCTTTAATGATAGGAATCATTATCTCCCTTATATCCTCTTTAGTCAATTTTAGCTCATTGTGGATATAGTTCTTTATTGCCTTATATTCTTTACTTTTACTCATAATAATTATCCAAGAAGTTTACGACTTAGCCAATCTACAATTTTGTAGGGCTGAAAACGATATCCTTGCATGATAAATTGTGCCATATCATAGATAGAGCTTACTATCATAAAAGGAACAATCAAAAGTATAAATAATATTCGTTTAATCATAATACTAGTATTTCTCGTGAAGATATATAAATCTGATTGGAAAGTTTATTTTCATCGTGACACCACATGAGAAACCATTTCTCACCTTTAAGCGTCTGGACCCGTCCTTTCCACATCTTACCATTATATTTTCCGGTAGGTTCTGAATTGGTATAATCGGGTAACAGGTCAAAGTCCAGTTTGTCCATAAGTACATAATCATCATCCAAAACAAACCCTCTGGGGTCTGGCTGCACCCAGTATTTTCCATGTGCATCAGTCATTGGCGGAATAATGTTCATATTCAATGAAACCCCATTTGAACTTTTCTTGTACTTCGTTCCTGCAATAAAGCCCTTGTAGTATGCAGTAAAGTTGCTCCCGTCATTTTGGGATTCTGCAAATTCATATGCAGCATTTTCAATTTCCGTGTCCATTAGCAAACATTTTATAGTGTCTTTTAAAAGTATCCCAAGGAGTATAATCTAAGCTATCTGGACAATGTTCATTGAGAAAGTCTAAATCTTCCTTGATTAGCTTCTCGTATGCGTTTTTATCAATCTTTATGCTCATATCTTCTCTGTTATTAATCGATTTTTACTATTTTCCCATTATCCAATATCAAATATAACCGGCATTTATAGCTGACTGTATCCGCCCATTGGTGAGCATATTTCAAATACTGATGTAGCTTATACCTTCCGGGATTATTCATCATTTTATTTCTTATTCTTTTTTTCATCATTTTGAATTATTTGAATAAATTTTTCATAGACTTATTAATCGCATCCAGTTTATCATCCATTGATGGATGAACGTATAGATTCATCGTTGTGGACACATCCGAATGCCCTAAAATACGGCTCGTTGTTTTCATGTCGGCCTTAGAAGCAATCATCCGAGTGGCAAATGAATGTCGAAGTCCATGAAATTTTATGCATCTATCTAGACCAACTTCGCTTAAAACAAGGTGTTTATAATAATTTCGGTAAGTTCTAGGCTCACAAAACTTCTCATCTCCTGTTATAACGTAAAAACTATCATTATAGCAAGCCTTGAATTTTTTCAAGATGCCAAGTAAATCACGCCCTATGGGTATGTCACGGCGGCTTTCTATGGTTTTAGGAGTCGATTCTATTACTTTACTCTTCTTTGTGTCAATATCCAAGATTCGTTCAATCGTATGAGCCACATGAATGCATTTGTTATTAACGTCTATATCTCCCCAACGAAGACCGCAAATTTCACCAATTCGCATACCTGTGCATAACCCGATTAGAATTCCTAAACGTTTAGGTTTAGGATTGCTCATTATAAATGAAATGATTTTTCTTTGTTCAACCTCTGTATATACTTCAAGATCTTTAGAACCTTCCATATTAGCGGTAGGGAATTGAACACGGTACTTTACATACTTTACCTCGAATCGTTCCATAGCATAATACAGAAGCATTTTGAAAGATATGAATATATCTTTAGCCGTTTTCACGGATAATCCTTCTTCAATTAAGGAAAGCATGAATCTCTGCATTTCGTCATTAGTGACATATTCCGGTTCTTTATCTCCATATATAGGAAGTATTCTTTTAGTGAACTGAAAGACATAAGCGGAGCATGTGCTTTCCTTTACCAACTTGCGTTTCACAGGAAGCCACCTATCATATATCTCTTGAATCGTCATAATGTATTTCTTTTTTTATTGTTAACTTATTTTCCGCATCTTTTATTATGTCGCTAAAACATAAAGTATCATCTTTTTGGTTTAGAAGAATATACTTCATTTTTATGGATTTTTCCAAAACGTCACCATGGTAAACATATCCCATAATTCCACGAATTGATAAATTAAGGAGCAAAACAGGTATTGAGCGTGCAGACAATTCCCAACATGTCACCATATTCTGCGATGGAAAGTGTTCCCAAGGAATCTTGTTGCGACACCGCTGCCACCAGTCAGCGATTATCATAGAACCATTCCCCGATGTGGGCTCATGAATTGAACCGGATTGATTTGTTAACTTTGAACAAAGAACTCCAAGACTATCCGGGGTGAAATCCTGCTTTTTTTGTTTGCGTTCACTCAATTCATTCTCATACAAAGCCTGAAACCAATCATAAGACATATCGTAATCATTCATACGGATCAATTCGTTATAGATTTCATTGCGCGATTCTACAGGACCATCAAGAATACGCATTACTGCATCAGGAAGATCTCTTAAATCTTCTATATGAAATATTTTAAATACTTCTTCTTTCGTCATATTAATAATCAATTTCTGCTAACCATGCATTATCGTTTTCAAAATACACTCTATAACCTCTCACCGTTTTATGACCTTTCTTTTTTAAGCAAACATCACTTATGTGAGATGGAGTAATACATAATTTTGCACCAGCTTCTCTGACAGAAGCATATACACCTATCAACTTCCTGCCTTTAATAACGACAACAGATTTCTTATTCATGCCTGCACCAGTTTTATGATGCGCTCCACGACCTTTAGACAGATTTTTTAAACTTCTACGTTTCGCCCACTTTGAGTGGTAGGTCATTCTCTCCCCTTTATTATGCGGAGTACAACCTTTCAAGAACCTACCGTTTACTAAATTTCTCTCAGGTCGCTCAGGCGGTATATATAATTCACTCATTTCCTTATTGTTTTGAATTATTTTTTTATAACTACCGCCATTGTACTAATAGATGTACCACCCTCTTTAAACTCGCCTGCGCTGATTTCAAACACTTCTCCATGTACTTCTTCCAACCATTCCCGGAACTCAACACATTTCTTTTCAGACGCGAATTTCCAATGCTGACTAGTTATAGCTGCAAGAATTCCACCTTCTTCCAAGCGTTCATACATAAGTCTTACATGGTCTATGTCTTGATTGCCGGAGAATGGAGGATTAGCAATAATCTTAGTGTAATGCCCTACACTGTCTTTCGTAAAATCTTCATCAAGCAATATTACGTTATCAAGTGTATGAAGGAACTCCCTGTTTTCTGGCATCAGTTCATAACATTCAACTGTTACTGACGGGCACGACCGATGAATCGCTTTTATCAGAGCACCACGTCCGGCACTTGGTTCAAGTACGGTATCTGTTTCATGAATTCCACCGGCAAGCATTACCAGCCAGTCTGCAATATCAGCAGGTGTTTCAAAGAACTGAAAATCTTTTTGCAAATCGCATCGCTTACCTTCTTTCAAGATGGAGAACACACGTTCCGGATTAAAAGGAAATGTGAAACCCTGTACCTTCCCACCTTGCCATGAGCCGCCGGCTTCTTCTATCCACTTTTTTGCTTCGGCATAAGATTTTTTATTGAATTGAACTTGAGGAAGTTTGAGGATATTGTTCTCAAGAGTACAATGTTTCAATATCTCTTCCACGCTCCATTTCTTACCTTCATCAGCCTGTTTTTTCTTTTCGTCCGTTGAAGCGTCCGGCGCTAAAAGTGAAGATATTTTTTGAACAACTATGTTGCTTGCGTCCATGAAGGCACTGACGCAAGATATCGCTTCTATCAAAAAATCAGTGTCAACACACCCGGTATCGTCATAGATGTCTATCCCTTCGGTCATGGATGACAGTTCATTGAGCTGCGCTACACTACCATGTAACGTTTCGATTAAAATCTTTTTTTTGTTCGTCATAACTTTTCTGTAAATAAATTCTAGTTGTGTCTACACTCCCATGGCCTAAAAGGTCAGCGAGTTGAATTACATCTTTGTTTTTTTTCAGGAACATTTTAGCAAAGAAATGCCGGAAGGCGTGCGCGTGCATTTTCCTTGGATCAATGCCGCAATGTTTTCCCCATGCTTTCAAGTGCTGGGAAAAGCCACGCTGTGTGATCGGGCCGAATCTCCCTACCGCAAAAATCCCGGTTTTACCATATTCTTTAGCGTAAACCTTCGCTTCCTGCTGCAATTGTTTTTGAAAGAAAAATCGACGGTACTTGTTACCCTTTCCTTTTAATACCACTTCCCCGGATATGATGTCTTCCCACGTAAACTGCTGGAATTCCGACAGACGGGCGCCCGTTGTTCCCAAAACCTTAATAAAGAAATAGTAATCCTTATTGTTTTTTGCCTTGAGATATTCCAACAGCCGGTTATATTCCTCCTCGGTCGGCACATTGTTCACATCAAGCTTGCGCTTTATTTTGGGACGCTTCAGTTCTATAGGCTTCTTCAGCCATTTGGAAAATCTTTCTATTGCTGTAATCCGCAAACGGATGGTAGCGGGAGATAATTTTTCTTCTTCAAGACTTTTTATAAACCTCCTGCAATTATCCATGTTTACCTCATTGGCGTATTCGAAATACTTTTTCATGGATGTGTAATATATATAAACTGTATGAGAAGAGTAATCATTGTTGTCAGTCAGCCATATAATGAAATCATTAAGTTGTTTCTTGTTCTTATCCGAAATGACATCAAGTTTTTCCAAAGGTTTCACCGCCTTTCCCCTTTTTCCATATCCGATGTTGAGATAGGATAATAGATCGCATATAGCTGAACACATTAGCGAATGACGCACCATGACATCTGCATTTTCACGCTTATAAACCAGATAGCCACGACGATTGACATCTTCAGTACGTTCAAGAAAATCCGTTACATACTTGATATATTTCCCGACAGTATCATAAGTTCTGCCTGTTGTGTATAAGTAGGAAATATAATCAGTTAATATCTTCTGCCTGTCATTATTCATAATCTTGTTTAATTAAATTATACCAATCATTGCTATCTTCGAAAAAACATCTGTATCCATTAGCCGTATGTTTGCCTCTCACTTTCCGACATATAGCACTGATCAAAGAAGGAGCCACGCCAATCATCTTACCAGCCGTTTGTATCGAAGGGAATACTCCACATAATTTCTCATCCTTTATCAAAACAACGCTCTTTTTATTCATGCCTGCACCAGTCTTATGCCAAGCCCCACGTCCTTTAGACAGATTTTTTAAACTTCTGGCCTTGGAACGTTTTGAATGATAAACCATTTTACGACCCTTGTTGCGAGAAACACAACCTTTTAAAAATCGTCCGGTAATTAAGTCTCTCTCAAATCGCTCAGGCGGTATATATAATTCACTCATATCTTTCTTGTTTTGAACCATTTTCCTGATGTCTGGTAATGGTAATTATTATCAATTAAATTCTATTTGTTATTTTGATATTTTGATTATTCCGCGCTTCTCACATTCTTCAAGTAAATTCATATCCTCCTTTCTGATGAAAGCTCCTGTCTTGCGATTCACGCTCACATGAGGCTCAAACCCAAACCTCTTGGACATCTTCTCTATCGTGGCACGACTCCATGTATTCCATCTGATCACCACAGCTATTTTTGAATCTTCCATGCCTGTACACTGTTAAACCATTTTTTCTTTCCATCCTTATCCGTATATTCTTTGGCGGAAACATTGAAGTATACTGTAACATCATCGCCAACACGAAGCGGTTCTTTTATCGGACCATCATTGCTAAACATGGTGAATGCCATTGATTTTCCAAATTGCGTCTGTTCGGTTATAAGATATTCTCTTATCTCATAATCCGTTCCCTGACGGGTGGTTCCTCTTCTTACACCCAAATCTGCGGTGATTCTTCCTTTGATTTCGCACATCATAATATTTTCTCCTTTTTCTTTACTGCTTTCCTTAGGTCGTCCCGACTACCCTTCGGGCAGTATAAGACAAGTTGCCGAAAACTGTTAATTTTGAATCTTTTTATTATTAACCTGTTGATTTTCAGTTATTTAATGACACCCCATAAGGTGCTTTTTCTTTTACTGTAATTAATTGATAATCAATTAGTTATATTTTTTAATAATTGGCGTGATTGAGGATGCTTGAAAACAGTTTAGTAATTTTTCCTTAAATTCCTGCTCCAAATCACCCATCACTTCCGTGTACTTTTTCTTCTCCACATCCCACGAAGTGGCAAACGTGCGTAAGGTTTCCCACTGCTTCTTCGTGAGTTTCCCTTCCATATACATGGCCCTGTACCGTTCCTTGTATCTCGTGACACCAATCCTTTGAATCTCACGGGCTTTCTCCAGTTGGGATAGTTTGACGCCTTTAGCAGGTATAATCTCCCTCTCAAACCGTATCTCTGACCAGTCCTTGTAAAATATACGGGCCATTTTGTTTAGCGACATGTTGTCAACCAATTGCAGTAGTGGTACGGACTGATGTTTGTATACGGTCTCTATTCTAAGGATGTTACTTCCTACCGTCCGTTTCTTCTCCTTGGCCTCGTGTGTCTTATCGTATATCTTCAGTATCTTACGATAATACTTGCTCTTCTCGGTTGTTTTCTGCCTGTATTCCTGATAGTTGGCATCATTCCATAAGGTGCGTTCTGCTATGCTGTCCACAAGTCTTATATATTCGTCAGCCGTATGTTTCATCTTCATCGTAACCCCTATCTCGTAATAGGTCACTATTGCATTCTCCGCTTTAACGCACAGCCTTAATAGTAATTCCTCTATTGTCCTTACTGCCATCCGGAAGGTCATCGGGCGGCTGTTATCCAGCTTGCCCGATTTCCCCTTATGGTATAGTTTACAGACCGAACAACTGCACTTTAACGTGTCGCCCCTTATTTCGATGGTGCAGCCATCAAAGTTGGAGTATGCGGACGATTTATAGTACACTTCATCATCCTCCGAACATTCCTTAAGGTAGTTCTTCAAGACTATAGTCTCTATGTCGTTCACATCTATCCTTGCCTTTATGGTTATTCGGTCAAACATTTTATCGTCAAATTTCTTTCTTTCAAAATTCGGTTTACCTCACCCTTGTAATGGGCGATTAATGCCTCATACTCGAATGCGGTGTATTTCCTTGTATCCTTTTTCATTGACTCCAGAATCAATATCTGGTTTTCTCCATACTTTCTCACAAGTCCTCTTCTATAACCCTGTATGTTGCCTTCATCGAAGCGGTTGCAGCTACGGCATTGAGCATTACAATTTACCTCACTGTAACGGGTTGCCATGTGTTGACGGTTAACATAATGACCACAGTCTGCTTGTGTTATGGGTTTTACCAAACCACACGAGATGCAACGGAACACCGTAGTATTAGGTATCATATCTCTTAATCTGACATATTGAGAGAACACAGCGTCCAGCTTCCTCTTCAAATTTGCCGTGCTGCTAGTTTTTGCCGGTTTCTTCTTTTTGGATAACATTGGTCTTATATTTTATAATCTTATTCAACTGTTCCGGATTGCGGAATCTTATCGCAAATCCGTGCCATTCCTGTGTACTGGACTTATATGGAAATTCGTGGTATGGTGCGGCAAATTCCTTGTCCACCAATAGTGCTACGTAAGCCTTCCACTCCTTACCCTTGTCCCAGAAGATAGATAAATCCCCAATTTCTGGGGCGGTTTCCGTCTCGCCGGTGACATCCAGCAGGAAATCTTTGCTCTTTTTCTTGAAAAACAAAGCTATATTATCACCGCAATCCATTCTTTGGTATATTTCATATTCCGTCAAATCCGGTAAATCGTCCTTTTTCATGATATTTTTTGGTTAAGTAATTGATTAATAAAAACTTCCATTTGAAGTTGTGGGAGCTACGGGAATTGAACCCGTGACCTATGGCTTTGCCGATCTGTATCATGGAAACACACAAAAACAAAATAAAATAGATTAATTACCCCTGACCGTTAACTACCATCGCTCTGCCACTGAGCTAAGCCCCCCATGTGCCGGATCACCTTCACAGGCTGCACCGGCTAAAACCTAAACTTAAACTATGATCTACTCTGATATGCTTCTGAAAATTCCCTCGGGATAAATGCATATACCGGGATTACCCCCGACTCTTCTATCACGGCGTTAATATCTTTCCGCTTGAACGTGTTCCCCCTGTCCACAGCCTCTTTCTCATGCTTGTTCTGTTCCCGGTTCAGATAATCGTTTATCAACATTATAGCCCTTTCAGCCGTATATGTGTTCACTATGAAGCCTTGAAAGATCTCATCATTATTGTCCTCGTCAGTGAATGAAACCCTCGCCTTAATCTTGTAGAATTTCAATGTGTCAGGTTTGTTCTCATCATCCCCTTTTAGGATCTGGTCCCTTTCCTCTCTTGAGTATAACTCTTCGTCAAGCGCAAGCTTTGTCACATCATCAAGCGGTTTCTTGAGCATTGTATCTACTATGATTATATGGTTCTCATACTCCTTCACCATTGCGACCTGATATCTTCCCGTATAATTTAACTCTACATAATCTTTCACGATCTCTAATGCGTTATCTACCGAATTGGCGAGCATCAGAAACTTTTTTTTCTTGCCTTCTACATCGACCTGCGCCATATATGGATAAATATATGTATTCTTGAACTCGTAGGACATACGTTTCTGATTACTTACCTCCACCTCACTTATCGAGCCCTCATTCATAAAAAACTGTATTCTTGACAACTCTTCAGCTTGTAACAGGGTCCCTCTTTCGTAGATCAGCTCCTTACGCTCTATTGACACTACCTCGCCCGAACCTTCGTCCAAGAAATCCTCCTTCCATGAACGCTTCAAATTATAAACTAGGTACTTGCCTTTCATCCGGCTGATATCCGATGTGATTTCCCTTACCTCGTTCTTTTTAGTCTCTATTGGTTGCATAATTATTTCTCTTTAAATTCGTTAATAGATCTATCTACAAGCTTGTTTTTAAAAAGTCTTATATATTCACATTCCATATCGCATATTTGCATACCTTGTCTCTTGTTGTGAGGATAATGCTTGCATTTCCCATTCTGATAACAAGGACACAAGTTCTTGTATACTTCAGTTGCCCGTTCTTCGATTTCTTTGGATGCGATGCGGACGGCTTCCAATGCGTCAGCTTTAAAAACCAAAGGTTGTACCGGATTGCCAAGCTGATAGCATCTGGTGTTAATAAAATCCGTTGCTTTACCCATTTTCTATTTTATTATTGGTTAAATTTATTATGTAATAGCTTAATCCATTCAACTTCCTTACCGACAGCTTCACCCGGTCCATCCCCATCCCTTATTCAAACTCGTATTCAAAAGCCTTCTTGTCCCAATACTCCTTGTTGCTTATATATTCATCCACAAGACAGCTTTCAGAAGGATTATCCAACTCCATCTTCAACGTCTGATACACATTGTCCGGCATATTATAAATCACGGATTCATTATAGTCACATCGCCCGGCAATGCCTAACAATAAAAGCAATGCCACAACCAATAATGTGTATTTTGTTAACTTATTCATAATCAAATTCTTTTTCTTGTTCTTATCTTTATTGGATTATTCTTCGTTCCTGTACCGAACCATTCAAGACGATAGCCCTTGATTCGAAGCCAATATTTAAAAGTTCCTATATCCATTCGGCATAATCCTAGTTTCAAATTGATATATACTTTCCTTCTCTCGGACTGTGATTCACCTTTGTTGTCTGGTCTATCTCCTTCTGTAATCTCGCTATCTTAACCAGTTCTACCGCCCACTTGATACGGTTCCTTTCAAAATCATCACACAGCATCGCCTGTGCGTAAATCCCAGCCTTCATCTCATGTTCATTCAGCTTTTCCTGTAAATCCTTTGGAATTCGTTTCTTTCCCTGGCCCATATCTCATCTCCGTTTTTCCGTGAATAAACTCAATGCCATATCAGCATCAACCACAATCGTTCGCCCCACTTGGCGGACTGCCTTTTGCAAAACTCCCGATTTTAGGCGGTATGCCGTAGTTTCAGAGCAATGTAACAACTCCATTATCCCCTTTATGCCATATACCAGATTCTTACCGGTATTAGCAGGAGCCGGAGTGGCATTCTTCGGCATCAAGCTGACAAACAACTCTTTCAATTCACCAACGGTCAGATCTATCAACCTGGTATCATCGCTTATTCGTCTTTCTAATGGTATCATATCCCTTAAAAGCAAAAGCCCTTGCCGTTCCCAATCTAGTGTGGTGTTGATTGGTACTAAGCAAGAGCTTTATTTTGATATCCTAAATAACTTACGGCAAACACCACTAAACCGTATCGTCTAATTTTTAATCTATTCGTAGGATATTAAAATGGAAGTCACTATATTTGCCGATGGAACAATTTTGGTGCGAACAAAATCACGGTTTATGTCGTGACAGCCATTTTTATATCCGTTTGCAACCGTTATTATCGGTTACGGATGCAAAGATTACCGATTTTTTTCAACTAAAACAATCATTTCAGTGAAAAATATCGGCATAATAACACTTATTAACTTTTAAACGATATGGATAAAGCAGTAGTTTCTATTTTTATCAGTACAATATCTCTTATTTTTAGCATAATTTCTTTATGCATTTTTGCATATCGCCCTTACAATTTAGAATTTGATTATATAGGGGTTATTGTTGGTGTGCTTTCTTTTCTTGTTACTGTTATTTTAGGTTGGCAGATATATAACTATCTTTCACTCCGTTCTGAAATGGAGGAAATGATAAATAAAATAATAGATGATACTACGACTAAAACAACACATGCAATGATTGGCTATTTAAAAGCTAGAACAAGCAGCCTTTGGGGGAGAACTGCTGATTTAGATAGTTTGGATAATGCTTTTGAGGCCTTAAAAGAAGTAAAGTTAAGTAAAGGCATACCAAGTTATGATATCGCATTAGATTTTTCTATTGATCGAATAATAGAACATATCAATGAGATAAAAGCAAATAACAAGTCTTTATCTATAATTAAAAGCAAAAAATCTACATATTATTATATTCTAAAAGATATTGATCATGAAAAGATAGAATATATAAAAGAAGAATTAGATAATGCCACAGAACCAATCGTTATCAATTCTTAAAAACCCCTACCACCATGCTAATAGCAACAACTACAACAATGAAGCAAAACATAATAACTGCATTTATTATGTTCTCTGGATTATTAAACATGATTCCAGTAATTATTAGACATATTACCAATATGCCTAACAATGCCAATACTCCATATTTAGCAAAATACGCGAATACTTTTACTCCAAAACCCTTATTATTCATGCTTGTTAGTATTTAAAATTACAAACCTACTGAAAAAATTCACTATGACAACAAAAGACCGATTGAAAATGTTTGTTTCTTCCCTAGGATTAGGGAGAAATAAATTTGAAACTTTACTAGGCTTGTCAAATGGATATATATCCTCGAAATCAACTTCTATATCTTCTGATGTTATAGAAAAAATAGCATCTACCTACCCAAATCTAAATATTGAATGGCTTATTACAGGAAAAGAACCCATGTTTAAGCCTCATCAGGAAGCATCAACTAAGCCTCAACTTACACCTATCAGTACAGAAGCTGGAACTCCCGAAGCCTCTGTATTATACCAAATATATAATGATACTATAAAGAGAATGAAAGAATTGATGGAAGAAAATACCAATCTAAAGAATCAAGTAACCGAATTATCCGAGGGGAGCGAAGAAATTGCCAAGTTGCTAAGAGAAATTCGAAACGATAATAAAAAACTTGACCAAGAAAACAGGGAATTAAGAATAGAAGTGATGATTAAAGATGCACAACTTTCTGAAAAGGAAAAAGCCGTATCAGACTATAAGGAATTATTAAAGGAAGCTATATAAGCAGTAAAAAACTTTTTATGGATAGTTCATGATTTTTCAAAACAAAATATATTATTCCATTGTTTTAAATTGAGAAATATCATAAAATTAACCAAAAACAATGGAAACTAATACCAAAACACTTTCTAATATAGTAATAGAACAGGAAAAAGAAATTAAAGAACTGAGGATGCAACTTAATACCATTATTATTGCAGCTTCTTCTGGTACGTGCCTATCATGTCTGCTCAAATTTATTAAAATCAAAAATAATTAAAAGATGGCAAAGATTTATTTTTTATGTCTTTTGTTGTGTTATACTACTGTTTCTTATTCACAAAATGATAGCATTAAATTGCATATTATTAGAGATAGTTCTTTTCTTGAAAAAGATTATCTTTCGACATTAGACGCTTTATCACATACGTCTATCATCAATAAAATAAAAAATAAACTTCCTTTTATTATAGGAACAATAAATACATCACTACCTAACTCTGTCGGAGGAGTTGATTTATCGTTTTCGGGAATAAACATCACGAATAAAGATGTTAAATATATCTATATAAACGGATATCCTATCAATGCTGTTGGAGATAAATGTTTTTGCCATATTAGAAAACATTCCAACACAACCTGCAAGATTACTGGACCTATCAAATTTATGCAATATAAAAATGAAACATTTACTAATGTATGGTATGACTCTACTATAAAAGAATTTATTCCTACTTCTATAAAAATTCAATATACAGACGGAAGTCTATCAATAATGAATCAAGCAAAAATAAAAGAATCCAAAACTTATTCGGATTTGATTAATAAACCTGTAAATCTAAACAATCTCCCGCTTCCTTTTGGAAAATTTTGTTTATTTGGACATGGTTTATATGATGGAACAGAATTTCTTACCTCCTTCACATCTATATTATCTGATAAAAATAACTATATAGATATCTCAGATAAATGTTTTAGAATATATAAGAATGGAAATCTATTATACGAATTTTATCTATCATCTCTTCTTAAAACACATATAGACTATTCTTTATATGAATTTAATAGTAAAAAAACATTTTCCATTAAATGTTTATTCCACAAGAATTCATCAAATACTCTATTTTATTCAGTAACAATATCATCAGAAGATCAAAAATCGGAAGTTTTTTTCTTTTCTCTAGCTAATAACTAAATATTTTATTTATTAAATCATGAACATCAAACGAAACTGCATCTTTCTTCTGGACAAGGAGAAAGACAAGCCCGACTCCAAACTCCGCTACAGGATCAAGTGGGACGGGAATACCGTAGCCTTCAACGTAGGCTACCGAGTGGACAATAACAAATGGGTAGCCGAAGCCCAAAGATGCAAACCAAACACCACTCATGGAAAGAAAAAAATCTCGGCTGCAACCATCAACGCCGAGATAAACCGTCTTGAAGAAACCATCAATGACACCTTCTTCTTTTTTGAGCAGACAGGACAAATACCCACTTCTTCCGAATTCCGGGACGAAGTAAATAAAAGAAATGGGAAAATTGTGGAAAAAGAGGAAAAAACAATCTTCGATTACTACCAACAATTCATCATTGAACAAGGTAAGGAAAACAGTTGGTCAGAGAACACATACAAGAGACACAAAACCACAATGAACCACCTAAAGAAATTCGCACCTGATCTTACATTCTCGGACCTTACTCATGAAGGATTATCCCGACTTGTGGATTACTTTATGAACATAGAAGTGGACAATGAAACCGGGATGAAGAATTACACGGCAAAGAAGTATATCAATCTGGCAAAATGGTTTTTGAAATGGGCATCAGAAAAAGGGTACAACAAAGAACTTGCATTCATCACCTTCAAGGAAAAGCTAAAGACCATCCCGGCGAAGGTAATATACCTTGAATGGAATGAACTTATGAGCGTGTATAATGCCACATTCCCGGATGCGCCTCATCTTGAGCTGGCGAAGGATGTATTCTGCTTCCAGTGCTTTACCTCTCTTCGTTATTCCGACGTAAGGAACCTAAAAAAAGCCGATATTTACGATGGCTATCTTACTACCACCACTATCAAGACGGACGAACCATTAAAAATCGAACTGAACAAGTATTCCAAAGCCATACTGGAGAAATACAAGGACATAGAAGGCATATACGCACTGCCGGTGCCGGTAAATCAGAGGATGAACAAATACATCAAGGATATATGCAAAGCCTGTGAGATCAACGAGCCGATATGCAGGACGTACTATAAGGGAGCGGAAAGAATAGACGAAATCCATCCCAAATACGAACTGATAGGAACCCATTGCGGCAGAAAGACCTTTATCTGCAATGCGCTCATGTTGGGTATAGCCCCCAATATTGTCATGAAATGGACAGGACACAAGGACTACAAGTCCATGAAACCATACATCGACATAGCAGACAAAGCAAAAGAAGAAGCTATGAAACTATTTAACCGCTAATCCCCGATTTAATCCCTTTTTCTTTAAAAACACTGATTATCAGTGTCATTTGTACACCCGATGAGAATCGAATTACCGACCGTTTAACCCGTTATCCCCGTTCT